>Ga0208639_1000185_pt1 | contig 48578 bp, 46 predicted proteins | sample ETNtaG_33_FD_185772 | JGI IMG/M metagenome (GOLD analysis project Ga0208639, IMG submission 185772) | Marine microbial and viral communities from oxygen minimum zone, Eastern Pacific Ocean - ETNP201310SV76 (SPAdes) (version 2) | ecosystem: Environmental > Aquatic > Marine > Oceanic ...
TGTAGAATCTGCTGTTCAAATGCTAATCGTTCACAATTTTGTTAATTCAAGCAAGAGAAATCTCATTTTTCTGAGATATCTTTTAATTATATTCTTGATTGTATCTTGTTCTTCAAATGAAGAACTCCCAGATGAAAGGCTTATTGAAAAAGAGCTTTACGACCAAGCTCAGTCAAGATTGAAGAGTGCTAGTTATTCAACAGCGATAATAAGCTTAGAAACTCTTGAATCTCGATTTCCGTTCGGAAGATACGCAGAACAAGCGCAAGCCGAGCTGATATATGCCTACTATATGAATTCAATGTTTGAAGCGAGTGAGTCTGCAGCCCAGAGATTTATAAATTTGCATCCAAGACATTCTCATACTGGATATGCTTATTACATGAAAGGCTTAGCGGCTTTTACAGAAGATGCTGGTTTATTTTCAAGATATTTCCAATCTGATTTAGCAAAAAGAGAAATAATAATGGCGCAGAAATCTTTTGATGAATTGTCAGAATTTATTTCTAGATACCCAAACAGTAACTACGTTCCTCATGCCAAGCAAAGGATGATCTATCTTAGAAACTTGCTTGCAGAACATGAAATTTACGTCGCAGATTTCTACATGAAGAGAGGAGCTTATCTGGCTGCTATTGGAAGAGCCAAATACATTATAGAGCATCTGCCTAATACACCTCAAACGCCATTTGCGCTTTCAATCTTAGTAGAAGCCTATGGAATATTAGATTATCCTGAACTAAGGGATGTAAATTTAAAAATACTGAACTCCAACTTTCCTGAGTTTGATATCAACCAAAATCTTTCGGTAAAAAAGAGGTCTTGGAAAAGAATATTAACTTTAGGGCTTCTTGGTAAAGAAAAAATAGAAAAGCCCACTCCACTTACTCCTTAGAAATGTACCAAATTCTTATACTTATTACAGTGATAGCTCTTGTTTATCTAATTGCAAGATTAGCTAGAAAACCTAAAGTAAATATTTCGGAAAAGAGCACTGAAATGGTGAAATGTAAGAATTGTGATCTTAATTTACCTAAATCTGAAGCAATCCAGTCAGGCGAGAATTGGTTCTGCTCTGAGGCACACAAAGACTAGAATCTATACCGTACTTTAACCGTAAAAGTATCTGCCTGAGGATCATTCCAAGGACGTTTATATAATTCCCCTAAACTATCTTCTTCATCGTATTCAACTATTCTTCCCCCTTTAGAATAGACAACATACAAGTAAGCCAAAGGTAATATTTCGTAGCGATATCTAATTTGAAAAGCTAAATCACTTAAAGTAAATGGCGGCAGTGTCATTTCAACAGGATTCAAACCTCCATAAGCGTCTCCCAAATAGGCAGTTGGATTTCTGGCAGTAAACGCAACCATTTGGGCTTTCATTCTTAACTCATGCTTATCTCCACCAAACCAATTTAAGGAAGCAACGGTTGTTCTTTGTTTTTTCTCCTTATAGATTGCCAATAGATTATCTTGCACCCAATTCAACCAAGAAGCTTCTTCTGAATGTTGATGCATCAAAGAAAATTTAAGATTGTCTTTAGGTGAGATATCAACATTAGCTGTGTAGGTAGTAGCAAACCCTAGAGCAGAAAATCCCCACTGAGTACCCTTCTCTCTTTTAACTTCTAGGAAGTAATTAAAAAAATCTTTAGAGGGACCTTTATATTGCAACATAGTCCCGTAATTCTCAGGTTTCTTTATATATGGCGCATCAATATTGCCTCTAGTGGTCCAATAGTCTTTGCTTGTAGATCTATGAAAGTTACCAAATTCCATAAATGAAGTGTTCTTAAAAGTGCTTTTATAAGTAAGATGAACAAAAGAAGCAGATTTATTTAGATCTGCATTTGCTTCATAACCTCCTCCATATTCGTACTCGCTAGAAAGCAGCACTGAAGATTCATCAAAGTCTGTAAACTTTAATCCGTTCTGGCCTCCCGCGAAAAACCAATTATTGTTCATTTGGTATCCCATATCGCTCATATCCGTATCTTCATCAAAAAAGAAAATACCAAAGTCGTGCCACCTTCCTTTTCTTGGAGATGCCGTTATTCTAAATCTAAATGCTTCTCCTGAAGTTTCGGTCTCATCTATTCCTTGATCTACATTAGTAGTTAAGAAGATAGTTTCTAATCTGAGCTTATTGGTTGGTCTATAAATAGCATCTATAGAATGCACATCAGCATTCCTATCTAAAACAGGTCTATCTGTATAAGTTCCTAAATAGCCTATTGAGAAGTTATCTCCATTTTTTACTGATCTAACAGAATAAAAGTCCCTTCCCTGTGAAAAAGGTTCATCAGCTTCAGAAGCGCTCAAGAATCCAAAGCTAACTGATTCTCCTTGTTGTGTATAACGAACAGCGTAATCAATATCAGTAATACCGACCTGACTTGATTCACAAAGACTCTTTAAAGAACCGGAATACTTTGAACAATTATAATCGGGTGCAGCTCCTATTCTTCTAGTATTTATAACATAAAAAAACCTGTAACCTTTAACATCAAACATGGAGTGATTTTCTGAAAAGAAGGGCCTCTTATCCGAATAGAAAGTTTCAGATGAAGTAAAGTTAACCACCAACTCGTCGCTCTCAACCTGTCCAAAATCAGGATTTAAGGCTACATTTAATTGTTTACCTGAGTCAATCTTCCAAAATACTTCGGCTCCTGCTTTTGTTTCGGTCTTCCCTAAAACCCTGTCTTCTGTGATATTTATATAGGGAAAGAAATCAATCTTAGAAACACTATTGTTATTAAATTCCATTTCATTAAAAAGTGACATGAATTTTTCTTGTCTAGGATTTCCTTTTATAGATGTATTAACTCTAAATTCACCAATAACCATCCTCCAAAACGCTAACTTGACTGTTCTTTTATCTCCCTTTTGGGACTTCATGGGGGCGATACTCCATGGAATAAACATCTCAGCGTACCAACCATCGTCATCAATTGACGTGGCTGAATCCCAATCAGCATCCCAGTCATAATTAGCATCATTCTCATTTCTGTAAGTCCCATCGGCAATAGACCCTCCTGCTGAAATTGAGAAGCTGTAAGCAGTCAAACCGTCGCCGTCAAAATCTATAGTTACGCCACTTCTATCTGCATTAGCCATCTCATCATCTCTTTCGTGTTTATTTGCACGAATAGTGTCTTTTGGTTGTAAATTTATGAAACCAAAATACATTCCATTTTCGTCTTCTAAAACAAGAACCTTTTGGAAGTGTTTAGGTTCAGCCAGGCTAAATGGCATAGATTCATAAAATTTAGTTACTTCTCTTGCATTAGACCACTCAGTTTCATCTAGGAAACCATCTACAGATATATCTAATGCATTAAGTTGTGGAGCTAAGAAAATAAGCCCCAATAAAAAAGGAAAGAGTGATTTTAGCTTCCTGTGCAATTGTGTTCCCATTATGAGAACAAGTATTTTAAGGGTTCAATCCTTTAAAATCTATATCTAAGTTTAATAGTGAAGTTGTCACTCTGAGGATCGTTCCAAGGTCTTTTATATAGTTCATTTAAACTATCTTCCTCATCGTACATAGCAACCTTGCCTCCTTTTGTGTAAACAACATACAAGTAAGCTAGTGGCTGTATTTCGTATCTATATCTAACCTGAAAAGCTAGTTGGCTCACTGTAATTGGCGGAAGAGATGTTTCATAGGGATTTAGATTTCCCTTAATATCTCCGAGGAATGGCTTTGGATTTCTTGCAGTAAAAGCAACCATCTGGGCTTTCAATCTTAATTCGTGTTTAGTGCCTTCAAACCATTGAATACTGGCAGTGGTAGATCTTTGCTTCTTATCGTATGTTGCTAAGAGGTTATCACTTATCCAGTTTAGCCAATTACTCTCTTCAGCATGTCGGTAACTTATTTTGGCAATTAAAGTATCTGTAGGAGAAATGCTTACAGAGCCTCTATACGATGAAGTCCATCCTAATTCAGGAGAATACCCATCTCCCTTTTCTCTGTTTGCATATAAAGAGTACCTTAGGAAATTATCTCTAGGTCCATTAAAGTCCATCTCAACACCATAGCCTTTTGGCATGTTTATAAAAGGAGCTAATGGAGAATTCCTGGTAATTCTGTTTTCCCTCCCATCAGTTCTATAAAAAGTTCCAAATTTGAATTGAGAGCTATTCTTCAGTTGATTATCAACAGAAAATCTAATCGATGAAGGTTCTTTATCAAATGAAGAATCTGATTTAAGAGACCATCCAAATTCATATTGCCTATCTCTAAATAAAGAATTGGAACTGAAATCAGTTTTCTTAATTTGATATCTACCGCCAAACATCAGCCAATCATTCCTAACCAAATACCCCATATCATTAACATTAAGATTTTCATCAAAATAATAAAGGCCAAAACCAAAATGCTTTGTCTTATCTGGGTCATACCCCAAACCAAAGTCAAACCCGTATCCATTCTCATCATCTACCTTGGAATTAACTAACAGCCCATTAATTCTTAATACTTGAGATGGCCTATAATCAAAATCAACGGAATTAACTTGTGCCGTTCTATCTAGAACCGGTCTATCTACATATGTTCCCAGATAACCTATAGTTAAATCATCTTTTTTAGTCCTTAAACGCACTGAATAGAAGTCCTTTCCTGTGCTAAATTTTTCGTCAGCCTCCGAAGCGCCCAATAATCCGAAGTCTAAAGATTCACCTTGTTGTGAATATCTCAAAGCATAATCAATATCATTTGCTCCTATCTGATTATTGAGACAGCTATCCTTTTGAGCATCTAGAAACTTAGAACAATCATAGTCTGGCGTTCCGCCAATACGTCTAGTATTAATAACATAAAGAAATCTATATGCAGTAACGTCAAATAAACCATGGTTTTCCGAAAAGAAAGGTCTTTTATCAGAATAAAAAGTTTCTGTAGCGGAGAAATTGACAACTACGTCATCGCTTTCTACTTGCCCAAAATCAGGATTAAGGGTGGTATTTAATTGTTTGCTTGAATCAATTTTCCAAAAAATCTCAGCGCCTACTTTATTATCAATTTCTCCATGAATCCTGTCCTCATTAATCGTTAGATAAGGAAAAAAATCTAAGCTTGATGCTTGATAGTTGTTAAAGGCGTAATCGTTAAAAACGGAAAGGTATATATTTTGATGAGAGCTGCCTTTTATAGTGGCAATAACTTTTTGGGGTCCTGCCAACATCCTATAAAAGGCCATCCTAACTTTTCTCTTATTGCCCGACTGGGCCTTCATTGGCGCCACAGTCCAAGGTATAAACATCTCTGAATACCAAACCCCGTCTTCAATAGTTACAGCAGAAAGCCAGTCAGCGTCCCAGTCATAACTTCTATCATTTTCATTTTTATAAGTAGCATCTCCAATGGAGCCGCTAGAAGAGACAAAAAACTGATAGCCCGTTAATTTATCTGCATCAAAATCTATAGTTACTCCATTCTTATCTGCAATAGATCTTTCATTATCTCTCTGATGACTTTGAGATCTCATACTCTCATTGGACTGATAGTTCTTAAATCCAAAGAATATCCCCTCCTCAGACTCCTGGATCAATATAATTGTTTTTATATCTGTTACTGGATTTAAAGTGTAGGGAAAAACTTCATAGAAAGTAGTAATTTGCTTGGCCTCACCCCACTCATCTTCATCTAACTTACCATCTACGGTTATTTCGGCAGATAACAAAGCACAAGGAAGATACAAGAAGAGTGCTGATAAGAAATTAGAAAATTTCCTCATTTATTTTACTATTATCTTTATTTTATTAGATGTTATTGGAGGAGAAAGAGGTACATGATATAAGTCACCTAGAACAAGTTGTAATTCATGTTCTCCAGGTGCTAATTCTATTGAAGTTTCTGTTTGACCCCCACCAAAATGTAGATGGTTTTTACTAGACGGTATTGGCATATAAAAGTCTATAGCTTTTACATCAATAAGAAGATGATGATGCCCAGTATTTTCTATATTGACTCCTGCTGGTGCAACTCCCTTCCCAGAAAGACCAAACTGAATAAAAATTGGGTTCTCAACAATCTCTCCGTCTTGTAAATTTATAAAATAAACTTTAGATTCTGAAGCTCCAAGAACAAAAGAATTGATTAACATAATTGAAAGATAAATAAATTTTTTAATCAACTAAGTATCTCCCTGCACAATACAGTAGAGCTCTGCCTTGGTTATTATTCTTTACTTCCATAACGTCCCCAAAAAAAACGGAATGAGTTGAGTGGTCTACAACGCCAGTGCAATTACAAATAATGTTTGAAACGGAATTGTCATTAAAAACTATTTCGTCTTCCGTAATCCATCCTCCATCTTTAAATCTAGACTCTCCTTCTTCGGTACTGCTACATAACTCGGAAAGATTTTGTTGTTTATTTGATAAAACATTTATAACAAACTTTTTATCCTTTCTTAAAATATTATGAATAGAAGCTTCTTTATTTACGCAGATAATCATAGCTGGAGGGCTTAAAGATAATGAGGCCACAGAAGTAGCTGTCATTGCATGACGTTCCTCATTTAGTTTCGCTGAAATAACATTCACCGTAGAGGTTGCACCTCTCATTGCCATTAAGAAGTCTTCTTGAACTTTTGAATTATCCATTTATGAATTAATCACTACTTCAAATATAGTTACTAGTGACCGTAAAAAGAATAATATTGCCCATGTGCCTAAAAAACAAGCCACAACTAGAATTATTGGAGGAAGCCTAAGGGGTTCTAAGCTGCCCTATAAACTAAATAAATCTATAAGGCCCACTGAAAGTAAAACCAAAGAAACATTATTTAACTGGCTGCTAAATAATCTGGAAGGGAAGACTTGCTTAGATATGTTTGCTGGCACTGGATCCTTGGGCATAGAGGCGTTATCAAGAGGTGCAGAAAAGGTAGTTTTTGTAGAGAAGCAAAAAAGTCAAACTGACTCTTTAAAATCAAATCTTGAAAGGTTAAAAGTACAGCAGTCCAGTCATGTCTTAAATGCAAATGTTTTTTCTGTGGATTTTGATAATTTACCTTATCAATTTGATCTATTATTCTTAGACCCTCCCTTCAGAGAAAATTTAATTCAGCGATCATTGGATTTCATTAAGTCAAAAAATATATTATCCCCAAAAGCCTTAATTTACTTAGAATGTGAAAAAGAACTAAATTTAATAGAAATAACGGAAGGTTTAAATTTACTGAAGGAGTCAAAAGGAGGCCAAACTCACTATTGTCTATATGAGAGCTAGACTATATTTAATTTCAATAATTATTGCGACTACAGTTTCGCTATTCTCTTATGGGAAATTAAATATATTTCAAGAAACTAACGTCAAGTTCCTAAATAAGGAAATCCTCTTAAATTCAGAAATGGTTATATCTTTGATTGTTTTATTAACCCTACTATTAGTTTTAATAATAGGACTAATAGATAAACTTTTTTTTACAAAAAAAGTAAAAGCGGTAAAGAAAGAAGATTAATTAATTATTTTCTCTTCATTGACTCAAAAAACTCAGCATTAGTCTTGTAGTCTTTGAGTTTATCCAGAACCCACTCCATGGCTGCCGTATCATCCATCTCATTTAGAAGCTTTCTAAGGACAGTTATATTTCTTAGTTCAAGGTCACTGGTAAGCAGATCTTCTCTTCTTGTTCCTGTTTTCCTTATATTGATAGCAGGAAAGACTCTTTTTTCAGCAATCTTTCTGTCCAGATTAACTTCGGAATTACCAGTTCCTTTGAACTCTTCAAAAATCACTTCATCCATTCTTGACCCAGTATCAATCAATGCAGTTGCTATTATGGTTAAACTTCCTCCACCTTCAATATTTCTTGCTGCTCCAAAAAATCTTTTTGGTTTTTGTAAAGCATTTGCATCAACACCGCCAGTTAGTATTTTTCCAGATGCCGCTTGAGTTGAATTATATGCCCTTGCCAATCTCGTAATTGAATCAAGAAGAATAACAACATCGTGTTTATGCTCAACCAATCTTCTGGCTTTATTTATAGCCATATCAGCCACTTGTACGTGCCTAGTAGGAGCTTCATCAAAAGTGCTAGCAATAACTTCTCCTTTTACAGATCTTTTCATTTCAGTAACTTCTTCTGGTCTTTCGTCAACTAAAAGCACCATGATTTTGCATTCAGGATTATTTCTTTCAATTGAATGAGCGATGCTCTGAAGTAGTAAGGTTTTTCCCGCTTTTGGCGGGGAAACTATTAAGGACCTTTGTCCTTTACCAGTAGGGGCAGTTAAGTCTATTACCCTTGAAGATAAATCTTCGGTACTTCCTGTTCCTAATTCAAAAAACATTCTTTCGTCAGGAAATAAAGGCGTTAGATTTTCAAAGGAAGGTTTATTTTTGGTTTTATCTGGCTCTTCAAAATTAATTTGTTCTATCTTCAAAATAGCAAAATACCTTTCCCCGTCTTTTGGTGATCTAATCTTGCCTTGGATAGTATCGCCCGTTCTTAAACCAAATCTTCTTATTTGACTAGGAGAGACATAAATATCATCTGGTCCAGCTAAATACGAAGAGTCTGGAGATCTTAAGAAACCAAAACCATCTTGAAGAATTTCCAATACGCCCTCGCCTTCAATGTCTTCTCCATTCTTGGCCTTACTCTTAAGTATTCCAAATACAATGTCCTGCCTCTTTGCTCTGGAAGCATTTTCTATGCCACATTCCTCGCCTAACTCTATGAGTTGTTCGACTGGCATTTTTTTAAGTTCTGTTAATTGCATAAATTATCCGGATGAAGAAAAAAAGGGGTTTTTTTTGAAAAAAGATTTTCGGGACAGATTTAATCTATCACCCTTGTATAAGAGAGTCTAGCTTTTTCTATAAATTAGATTCTATAAATTCTGTTAACTGGGTTTTACTTAAAGCACCTACTTGTTGAGCTACTAATTCTCCCCCCTTAAAGATTGCAAGGGTAGGAATACTCATTACGTTGTGTTGCGCAGCTGAGGCCTGGTTGTTATCTACATCTAATTTTCCAACTTTAAGTTGATCAGAAAATTCTATGGCAATCTCCTCAACTATAGGTCCAACCATCTTACAAGGGCCACACCAAGTAGCCCAATAATCTACCAAAACTGGCTTTTCTGAGGAATTTACCTCGCTTTCAAAATTGTCATCAGTCAACGTGACAACGTTCATATTTCCTCCTTGGAAGTCTTGATTTGAAAAAATCTTGAAAGGTTCATCTTGTAGATATTATTATTGGGTCTATTTTATTTTTTTTCAACTAACTTTATAAAATTAATTTTTTGTAGTTACTGCCCCTTGCGAAGCAGAAGTTACTAATGATCTGTATTTTCCTAAAACGCCTGTTTCTTTATTCTTTTTAGGGCACTCCCAAGAATCTCTTCTTTCTTTTATTTCTTTATCGGAAATAGAGACGTTGATCTGGTTAGAGCTCGCATCAATATTTATGGAATCTCCATCCCTGACTAATGCTAGAGGCCCTCCTTCGTAAGCTTCAGGAGAAATGTGACCAACTACAAAACCATGAGTACCGCCAGAAAATCTTCCATCTGTTAAGAATGCAACCTTATCCCCTAATCCTTTTCCCATTATCGCGGAAGTGGGTCCTAGCATTTCTCTCATACCAGGCCCTCCTTTAGGGCCTTCATATCTAATTATTAATACATCACCTTCATTTATTTTGCCTTTCATTATTCCTTCCATGGCAGTTTCTTCAGAATCAAATACTCTGGCTTTACCTTCAAATGCCAGCCCTTCTTTTCCGGAAATCTTTGCTACAGCTCCTTCAGGAGCCAAATTGCCATAAAGAATACGTAAGTGACTATCTTTCTTAATTGGATTATCAAATTCTTTTACTATTTCTTGACCGTCAGGATAACTTTTTGAATCACTAAGATTTTCTTCTAGAGTTTTACCTGTAACTGTCATTTGATCTCCATGTAAAAGTTCTTTTTCAAGCATCTTTCGCATTAGAGGAACAATACCTCCAATTTCAATTAATTCAGACATTAAATAATTCCCGCTAGGTTTTAGGTCAGCAAGCACTGGTGTTCTTTTACCTAGTCTCTCAAAGTCATCTAAAGAAAGGTCTACTTTAGCTTCATGGGCTATAGCAATTAAATGTAATACTGCATTTGTAGAACCGCCAAGTGCAATCACCATAGATATTGCATTTTCAAAAGCTTCTTTCGTCATAATATCTCTTGGTTTTAGATCAAGATTAATTAAGTTGCTTACAGCTTTTCCTGCCTCCATGGAATCTACTAACTTCATTTTAGAAGTAGCTTCTTGTGCCGAACTGTTTGGTAGACTCATACCCATAGCTTCTATGGCTGAAGCCATAGTATTTGCTGTATACATACCACCGCAGGAACCTGGTCCTGGGATTGCGCTTGATTCAATATCTAATAATTCAATATCAGAAATATTCCCTTCTGAATGCTTCCCAACGGCCTCAAAAACAGATATCACATCCGTTCTTCCTTTCCCTGGTTTTATACTGCCCCCATAAACAAAAACTGAAGGTCTATTTAATCTTGCCATGGCCATTAAACAGGCTGGCATATTCTTATCACACCCTCCTATGGTCACTAAGCCGTCAAATCCTTGACCACCCACTACGGTTTCTATTGAATCGGCTATAACTTCACGAGAAACTAAAGAAAACCTCATGCCTTGAGTTCCCATTGAAATTCCGTCTGAAACAGTAATTGTGTTAAAAATGACAGCTTTAGAGCCTGATTCGTTTACACCTTTTACTGCGGAATCTGCCAATTTATCAATATGCATATTGCAAGGAGTAACCATGCTCCAGGTTGAAGCAACTCCGACTTGCGGTTTGTTAAAATCTTCATTTTCAAAGCCTACAGCCCTTAGCATAGCCCTTGATGGAGCTTGCTCTACTCCGTCTACTATCTTTGAAGAATGTTTTCTATTGTCCTTGGACATTACTTAATTATAAGTCAGAAACTCAGAATAAAATATTTTATGCAATTGAAGCAGCTAAAAGTTCTTTCGTGTATTCATCTTTAGGGTCTTCAAAAACTTCTTCAGAAGAACCGTATTCAACAATTACTCCGTCTTTCATGACGTATACTTGATCTGAAAGGAATCTAATAACTCTTAAATCGTGACTAATGCATAAGTAAGCTAAACCGAGCTTGCTTTGTAAATCCTTCAACAGATTTAGTATCTGCATCTGGATTGATACATCTAACGCAGAAGTAGGTTCATCCAAGAGGATTAGTTTAGGTCTAAGTATTATTGCTCTCGCTATTGCAACTCTTTGACGTTGGCCTCCAGAAAGTTCATGCGGAAACCTAGAGTAGGAACTTTCATCTAGCTCAACATCATTTAGTGCTCTTATTATCTTATTAAGCCTATCTTCCTTAGATAATTCAGGTTCATGAACCTTTAATCCTTCTCCTATTATCTCTCCAATAGTCATTCTAGGAGACAGAGAACCAAATGGGTCTTGAAACACGATTTGGAAATCTTTTTTAAAGCCTCTCATGCTTTTTAGATCTAAATCCTTAATATCTATTCCATCAAATTCAATTGAACCGTCTGCAGCTTCTATTCCTAATAAAGCTCTTGCTAGAGAAGATTTCCCCGAACCAGACTCCCCAACTAAACCAGTCGTAGAACCTTTATATATCTTTATATCAACCTTCTTGACTGCGTTAAGAAATTCTTTAGGTTTTCCAAAAAGATTTCTCGCCACAACATAATTTATATTTACCTGACCAGCATCAAGCAAAATTTCACCTTCTTCATTAAGTGTTTCTTTTTTCCTTGGAATTGAATCTAATAATTTCTTAGTGTAAGCGTGGCTTGGGTTAGAAAAAATCTCATTAACTGATCCAGCTTCAATTATTTCACCTTCTTTCATTACACAAACATCATCTGAGAATTTTTTGACTATATTTAGATCATGAGTTATGAAAAGAATAGACATATTAAATTCTTCTTGAAGTTCGGTTAATAACTCTAAAAGAGTTTTTTCTACAGTTACGTCCAAAGCGGTTGTTGGTTCATCAGCTATTAACAGCTCTGGCTCATTTGCTAAAGCCATAGCAATCATAACTCTTTGCCTTTGACCTCCTGAAAGCTGGTGAGGATATGAAATGACCTTTTTTTTGGGTTCAGGAATTTTTACCTTTTCAAGGAGCTCTATGGTTCGCTCTCTAGCCTGCTTGGAATTCAAGCCTCCATGTATTTTTAATGTTTCATCTATTTGATCTCCTACTCTTTGGTAAGGATTTAGAGAAGTCATGGGTTCCTGAAAAATCATTGATATTCTGTTTCCTCTTAATGAGGTTATAAAGCTTTTTGAGCTTCCAATAATTTCTTTACCTTCAAACTTAATTGAAGAATCTTGATTATGACTAGCGGAACCTTCAGGTAAGAGCTGCAGAACAGAAAGGGCCGTAACTGATTTTCCAGATCCAGATTCACCTACAAGAGAAAGCGTCTTGCCTTTTCCAATTCCAAAGGAAATGTTGTTAACAGCAAGAAAAGAATCACCTTTTGAAGAAAATTCTACAGATAAATTCTGAACATTTAGTAAATTATCGTTCATTTTTTAGAACCTCGAAGGTAAAAGGAATTTCTATTCCGGTATTAGACAAGAATGTGCACACCAGAATACTTTCCTTGAATTCTTTTAACCCAGAAAACATTATATGTTTTCCTCCGGGCATAAAATTTAGATTTGATTCAGCTTCAACAGCAAACCTTTGTAATTTCTTCATTTTCATCACGCCATCTGAGTTTAAAATTGTTTCATGAATACTGGCTTTTACTTTTTCACATTCTATAGAACTAATTACTATTTTTTTAATTTGATTGTTTTCTAATCTTAAATAACCAGCAGACATGTCAGCACCTTTTAATGGGAGGTATAAGTGAGCATCCTTTATAATAATGCCAAGTTTACTAGTATCATTACATCCAGGTATTACTAAGCAATATATAAATATGCTAAAAATAATAAAAAATTTATTCTTAATAATTGGTCTTACCATCTATTTTCCTTGCTCCATATATGCAGATTCCTTATCTAGTTCTTCCATCCGAGAGGTCTTAAAGGGCCCTCAAGATATTTTACCTGCTGATGAATCCTTTATATTCTCTGCTTTTCAAAAAGAAGACAGAATCATACTTACATGGGACTTGAAAGAAAACTGCTTTCTATATAAAGATAAATTTCAGATCAATATTCTTCCAGAAGATATTCTAGAGATTAACACTATGGAAGCTCCTATACTTATATCAGATGAGTATTTTGGAGAGGTTGAAGTTTTTTACAAAAAAATTACAAAATCTTTTGTTATAAATCCGCTAACTAGAAAAATCACAGTAAAGTATCAAGGCTGCAATGAGAAAGGGTTTTGCTACCCTTTAATCAACAAAGAATTAATTATAAATAATGGTGAAATTTTAATTAATAAAGGAACTTAAAGGTATCAATAAGATCTAATATTATTTAAAATTCACTAAATTCTTTAAAAAAGCACTAAATATGTCTAAATTCATGCTACTAAATGGACCGAACCTTAACCTATTGGGTTCCAGAGAACCTGAAATATATGGTTCAGTAACTCTTGAAGAAATTGAAAAGAAATTAGACTCTAAAGCATCTGCCTGCGGACAAGAACTGATATGTTATCAAAGTAATGCTGAGCATGACTTAGTGGAGCAAATACATCTTGCAAAAAAAGAGGACGTAAAATTCATAATATTTAATCCTGGAGCCTTTACTCACAGCAGCATAGCCATTAGAGATGCTCTATCTGGAGTTGGCATACCTTTTATAGAAGTGCATATTTCTAATATCTATAGCAGAGAAGATTTCAGACAAAAATCTTTCTTATCAGATATTGCTGAGGGGGTTATATCAGGCTTGGGCGTAGAAGGATATGAATTAGCATTAGATTCAGGAATTAAGAAATACTCTTAAATACGAGGTAAGAAATGGACATAAGAAAAGTCAAAAAATTAATAGAAATGTTAGAAAATTCTAATCTTGAAGAGATTGAAATTCAAGAAGGGGAAGAGTCGGTTAGGCTAGTAAAAAGTAATGGAAATATAAACAATATTTCTTCTTCTCAATCCGTAGCAGTTCCTCAAATGTCTACTTCAGTTACTCCTGAAGAAGAGGTAAGCCAAGAATCAGAAGAAGGAAATTTTATTACGTCGCCTATGGTAGGAACCTTTTACGCCTCAGCTTCTCCAGGTTCCAAACCTTTTATTAATGTCGGTGATTTAGTCGCCGAGGGAGATGTTGTGTGCATCGTTGAAGCGATGAAGATGATGAATGAAATTAAATCAGAATTTTCTGGCAAAGTTGTCTCTATAAAAGTAGAAAATTCAGAACCGGTGGAGTACGGACAAGCTCTATTTGAAATCGCTGAATAAATGATTAATAAACTATTAATTGCTAATAGAGGCGAAATAGCTCTACGCATTTTAAGGGCTGCAAAGGAACTAAAAATTCCAACAGTAGCGGCTTATTCCGAAGCAGATAAAGATCTCATGCACGTTAAAATGGCTGATGAATCAATATGCATTGGTCCGGCAGATTCCTCTCAAAGCTATCTAAATATTCCAGCGATTATTAGTGCCATGGAGTTATCTGGTGCTGACGGAGTGCATCCTGGATATGGCTTCTTATCTGAAAACCCAGATTTTGCAGATAAGGTTGAAAAAAGTGGATTTGATTTTGTTGGTCCTCCAGCTGCTGCGATAAGAATGATGGGAAATAAGGTTTCAGCAAAAGAGTTTGCTTTAGAGGCTGGTTTGCCAATAGTGCCGGGTTCCACAGGCCCAATTGAAGAAGATACGCATAAAAAAGCTGAAGAAATTGGCTACCCTATAATTATTAAAGCCGCTTCTGGTGGAGGTGGCAGAGGAATGAGAGTAGTGAACTCTAAAGAAGACTTAGAAAGTGCAATAGAACTAACTCAACAAGAATCAGCAATAGCCTTCGGAGATTCAACCGTGTACATGGAAAAATTTCTTGAAAACCCAAGACACATAGAAGTTCAAGTATTGGCTGATAGGAAAGGTAACGTATTGCACCTTGGTGATAGAGACTGCTCATTGCAAAGAAGACACCAAAAAGTTATTGAAGAAGCTCCAGCCATTGGTATAGATGATGAAAAAAGAGAAGAAATTTACGCCAAGTGCATAGATGCATGTAAGAAGATGAATTATGAAAGCGCAGGAACATTTGAATTCCTTTATGAGAATAATAATTTTTACTTTATTGAAATGAATACAAGAATCCAAGTAGAGCATCCTGTAACGGAAAGTGTTACTGGATTAGATCTGGTCAAGCTCCAACTGAGAATAGCAAGAGATGAGACTTTATCTGTTAAGCAAGAAGATATAGTCATGAAAGGACATGCTATTGAATGCAGAATAAACGCTGAAAACTCTGAAACTTTTATTCCTTCTCCTGGAAAAATAATTGAATACCATGCCCCAGGTGGAATAGGTGTCAGAATGGACTCACATTTATACAAAGATTATGTTGTTCCTCCTTATTATGATTCATTAATTGCGAAAGTTATCTGTAGAGCGAATGACCGAGAAGACGCTAGAGCTAGACTAGAAAGAGCTCTGGATGAAATGTATATTCTAGGTATAGACACAAACCTTGATATGCACAGGCAACTAGTCAATGATCCAAACTTTATAAATGGCGGCGTAAGTATTAACTATTTAGAAAATATTAATAAGGACAAAGGATAAAATGGCGGACACAGATATTCCTTATGATCCTGCCAAGATAGAAGAAGAAATACAATCATACTGGAAGGAGCACGAGACTTTTTCAGTTACAGAAGACCCAAAAAAAGAAAAATTCTTCTGCTTAAGCATGTTTCCTTACCCTAGTGGGTCTATACACATGGGCCACGTCAGAAATTACACCATTGGAGATGTGATAAGCAGATTTCAACGAATGCTAGGGAAAAATGTTCTACAGCCCATGGGTTGGGATGCATTTGGTCTTCCTGCAGAAAATGCAGCCATTAAAAATAAAATTCAACCATCAGAATGGACCCGGGAGAATATAAAGAACATGAAAATTCAGCTCTCGAGAATGGGATTTGCTTATGACTGGAAAAGAGAATTTGCTACTTCAGATGAAGATTATTATAAATGGGAGCAATGGTTTTTCTTACAATTGGTAGAGAGAGGCTTAGCTTATCAAGAAGAAACAGAAGTAAATTGGGACCCTGTAGATCAAACTGTTCTGGCCAATGAACAAGTTATAGATGGGAAAGGATGGAGATCAGGTGCTGATGTTGAAAAAAAGACTCTTAAACAATGGTTTCTAAAAATTACTGATTACGCCGAAGAGTTGCTTGAAAGCACTGATAAACTTGAAGGCTGGCCTAACCAAGTCAGGATTCAGCAAAAAAATTGGATAGGTAAATCGGAAGGTATGGAATTTAGTTTTGGAATTGAAGGAACAAAGAAACATATAGAAATTTTTACCACTAGGCCTGACACAATAATGGGAGCATCTTTTATAGCAATTTCTACTTCTCATTATTTAAGTTTGGAAATGGCAAAAGAAAATGATGAGGTAAAAGGTTTTATAAATGAACTTAATAAAGTTAAAACTGCTGAAGCAGACATAGCTAAGCAAGATAAAAAGGGTATTGAAACTCGATTTAAAGCCATTCACCCGTTTACAAAAGAAAAGTTGCCTATATGGATTGCAAATTTTGTTCTAAGTGATTATGGATCAGGCGCTCTAATGGCGGTACCAGGTCACGACCAAAGAGATTTTGAATTTGCTAATAAATATAACCTACCTATCAAACAAGTTATAGAGGGAAATGAAAAAGATGATATAAATAAAGAAGCTATTCTTGAAAAAAATAAATTAATAAATTCTGATGAGTTTAATGGCCTATCTTTTGAAGAAGCCTTTAAGGCAATAGAAAAAAAGGCAAATGAATTAAATTGCGGTAAAAGGTCTACAAATTTCAGGCTAAGAGATTGGGGAGTATCTAGACAACGATATTGGGGGTCACCAATACCAATCCTAAAAGACGAAAAAGGCTTTGTTCCTGCTAAAGATTTGCCAGTAAAGCTTCCTTTAGAAGTTAAATTTAAAGGCGTTAATTCTCCATTGAAAGACATGGAAGAATTCACGAATATTGAACAAGATGGTAGATCTCTAAAAAGAGAAACTGATACTTTTGATACTTTTTTTGAATCTTCTTGGTATTACGCCAGGTTTGCCAGCTTCGATAGCGAAAACTCTATGCTGGATGATAGGGCAAAGTATTGGCTTCCCGTAGATCAATATATTGGAGGCATAGAACATGCCGTCCTTCATCTTCTCTATTCAAGGTTCTTTTTTAGGTGCTTAAGAGATCTTGGAATCGTCGAAGGAGATGAACCTTTTAAAAACTTACTTTGCCAGGGCATGGTGCTTAAAGATGGATCCAAGATGTCTAAGTCTAAAGGAAATACTGTTGACCCAGCAGATCTAATTCAAAAGTATGGTGCAGATACTGTTAGGTTATTTGTTATGTTTGCTGCCCCTCCAGATCAGTCTCTTGAATGGTCTGACCAAGGAGTCCAAGGAGCTTATAGATTTATCAATAGAATTTGGAAACTCGTTCATGCACATATAAATGCTGAAACCCCTGATACCACTGAAATAGAATCTGAAGATCCAGAAATAAAAAAACTTAGATTAAAAACTCACCAGGTCTTAAAAAAGGTAAAGGATGATTACCTGAGGAGACACAGCTTTAATACAGCAATTGCAGCTATCATGGAATTATCTAATAATATACCGAACGAATTCTTGCTTGCGGATGCTGCTGTTGATAAGAGAAAAGCAGCGGATGAAGCAATAAAAGCAATCATCCTAATGCTTTCCCCTATAACCCCACATTTATCTCAACATTTATGGTGGCAATTAAATCAAGATAGTTTGATTGTAGACGCCCAATGGCCTGAAGCAAAAGAAGAAATGCTTGAAGAGGATGTTGTGAAAATAGTTATTCAGGTAAATGGGAAATTAAGATCAGAAATAGATGTGGATCCAGATGCTCAAGAAGAGGAAATTAAAAAAATAGCTCTAGAAGATGAAAATACAAAAAAACATATCTCCGATTCAAAAATTAAGAAAATAATCTACGTCCCTGAGAAACTAATTAATATCGTTTTATGAAGTTTTCACAGAAATTTATCTTTTCTTGTTTTTTTATAACTTTATTTCTTCTGTCGTCATGTGGCTACTCTCTAAGAGAAAGCTCAAGCGAGTTATTACAACAAGATCTAGTGCTTATATCAGATAACTCAGATTTAAATCTAGAATTAATTTCTCAATTAAAAGCTAAAGGCAATAAGATCTTTAGGGCTAAGAATATAGAAAACAAGAATGGCCTAATAATTAGAATTAAGTTCCATAAATTAAATAAATTTTCTGGAGCTATAGGTGCTGGTGCGAGAACAACTCAGGCAAGACTGGACTATGTAATCTCCTACGAACTTTCTAGTAAAAAGAAGATCATTATTGAGCATATTTATGAGTCTACTAAATACTTAAGTTTTAATCAGTCAGATCTGCTGTCTATGGAAAGAGAAGAGAAGATCTTAGTAAGAAACTTTATTAATGATGGTATTAAGAATATGGAATTCCTTTTAGCATCAAAAGATAATGAAAACTAATTCTAAGGACCTTAGAGAGTTAGTTCGCAAAGAACTGAATCCGGTTTATTTATTTTTTGCTGAAGAATCAATACAACTGACTTCATTAATAGACTCGGTACTCCTGGCTGCAAAAGATTCTAATTTTGATGAAAAAACAACTTACGTAGTTTCAAAAGATATGGATTGGTCTTTCCTCGATTCTAATAATGAAAATTTGGATTTGTTTGGTTCAAAAAAAATAATTGAAATTAAATTGCTTGGTTCTGGTCCAGGTAATAAAGGCTCTAAAGCTCTTAAGGAATATTCTTTGGATCCTAATCCAAATAAATTACTAATTGTTTCTGCAGAAGGCCTAGATAAAAAATCGCAATCTTCAGCCTGGGCCAAGAGCCTAGAAGAAAACGGAATAATGGTAGTTGAAAACCCTATTCCTCTTAATTCAATGCCTAAATGGATTCAGAACAGAGCAAATGATTCAAATGTGCTAATAAAAAATGAAGCAGCTCAATTACTTTCAGAAAAAACTGAAGGCAACCTTTTAGCTGCTACTCAAGAAATCATTAAGCTTGCTTTACTTTATCCAAATATAGAGATAGGTTTAAAGGAGATGGAAGATTCCATATCTAACGCATCAAAATATGGAATCTTTGATCTATCAAATGCATTTGTTTCAGGAAACAAAAATAGAACCTTTCAAATCATTGAATCACTTAAATCAGAAGGAACACAACCTACTCTTATTTTATGGGCCCTAACTAAAGAAATTAATAACCTCTATAAAGTTATGGAAGACAACTCAACAAAAAATATATGGGGGCCAAGGCATTATTTAGAAACTTTGACTAAGAGAGTTAATCAACTCAACAAAAAGAAATTAAAACAATCATTGTTAGAAATTGCAGAAATAGACGCGTCCATCAAAGGTCTTTCATCTAAAAATCCTTGGCAGGCAATTAGAGATCTAGCAATTACTTTTTAAGTCTTCTTCTAGGATTTTCAAGGTTTTATGCCAATAATATTCTTCTAATTCTTTTCTCGGTAAAACCTTGTTATCAACTTGGTGAACTGGCTGTATTTCTTTGGTAGAGCTAGTTACCCATATCTCATCGGCTTTATTCAAATCTTCTATTCTGACTTCTTTCTCGAATACTTTGAATCCTTCTTCTGATAATCTTTTCAAGATATAATTTCTAGTTACTCCTAGAAGTATATTTTGCTCTTTAGGCGGTGTAACAATTAAGTCATCAAAAACAAAGAAAAAATTAGACTTGGATCCTTCATTTATTTTCTCTCCATCATGAAATAAAATTTCGTCTGTGTCAGATTCATCTTCACGATGAAAGGGAATGATATTTGGAAGTAAAGTTGTTGCCTTTACATCGCATCTCTTCCAACGAATATCCTCTTCAAGTTTTACTTTTAAACCTTCTTTATGAGAGCTTCCTCGATAAGGGTTAATTTCTAATTCCGCTGAACTCATAAAAAGAGTTGGTATAGTTGTGCTAGCAGAAACGTGTGATCTTACCGGATCTACCCCTCTTGTTATTTGAATATAGATAGCTTGATTTGAAAATTGATTCTTTTTAAGTAATTCCATTATCAATGGGTGTAAATCTTTTAGAGGATCAGGAATAGGAATGTTTGTGATTGATAATGAATTTTTTAATCTTTCTAAATGTTCATCAAATAAGAAAAGTTTATTGTTGTATGAAGGAATAACTTCGTAAACACTATCGCCAAATAAAAAACCTCTATCAAAAGGAGAGACTCTTACTTCCTCCTTAGGAATAAATTCTCCATTTAGATAGGTCCACATAAAGTAGTTAGTTACTCTTCAATCAAGAATCTATAGGTAAGAAGTTTAATGTTAGACCACGCTCTGCCAAAAAAACCTAACGAACTAACCTCTTCCATCGCTATAGCATCTACGGTAGCTAATGATTCTCCATCTAAAAGAAGATCTATTTTTCCAACTACCTGGCCTCTAATAATAGGGGCTTGTAAATAATCGTTTAAAGAGATCTTTGGTTCTACTCTTTGGAAATCTCTGGGTGAAAGAGTCAGGTAGAGATCTTCTCCAGAAGAAAGGTTAACCTGTTCCTCTTCCCCACCCCACACTTGCTCCTTTAACAAAGATAAATCTCTTGTAAGAATTTTTTTGGTCCTAAAATATCTAAATCCGTAATCTAATAGCCTTCTGTTATCAGTTAATCTTGCTTTCTCTGAAGAACTTCTAAGAGTAACTGAAATTAGCCTAGTATCATTTCTTACTCCAGAAGAAACTAGACAATACCCTGCGCTCTCAGTATGGCCAGTCTTTATTCCATCTATAGAATCATCTTGCCACAAAAGACTATTCCTATTTCTTTGTTTTATTTCATTAAAAGTAAAGTATTTTTCTTTATAAAGAGAGTAATGATCAGGAAATTTGTTAATTAGGTTTGTTGAAAGAATAGCTAAATCTCTTGCAGAAGAAAAATGTTCAGGATCTGGCCATCCACTTTCGTTTCTAAACTGGGTATTTTTTAAGCCCATTTCGCGAGCATACAAATTCATCAATTGAACAAATCCTTCTTCAGATGCGGCTACATGTTCTGCTATAGCACAGCTTGCATCGTTTCCGGATTGGATAACCATACCCTTCATAAGATCAGACAGTAAAACTCTTGTGCCTTCTCTTATAAACATCTTAGATCCTTGTTTTCTCCAGCAATTCTCGCTTATAAAAACTTCATCAGATAAGCCCACAAAACCTTTATCAGCCTGATCAGCAGCAACATATCCTGTCATAATCTTAGTGATACTTGCTGGCTCTATTCTTTCATCTGCGCCCTTCTCCGCCAGAATCCTTCCAGAAATAGAATCCATTAAAATATAATTAGTTGCATTCAAAGAAGGAGGATCGGGAATAAAACTCTCCTCTGCTAATATGGATAAGGATAAGAAAAATAAGATTCCTGCTTTGATAAAGTTTAAATGCTTAAACATACTAATTATTCCCACTATAAATATATTGATAAGGATCGACTAAATTCTATTACCGCCATAACGTACAACTTGCTTCTATTGTATCTAGATAAAGAGTAATAATTATCAAAACCCAGCCAATGTTCATAACCATCATCCAGTTCAAGAGATATTGGAACAAATTTTAAATTTCCTGAAATCTTCTCCTTAGGTTCAAGGCCTATTCCATTTAATTCAATTAATGTCATGTAAGGTTTAAATTTTGAATTAAAGCTAGTTTGGCTAGATACACTTCTGGCCTCAATTGCTATTGGTGTATTAGGTCTCCACCTTCCTTTCTTACTCAAGAAGTTAGCGACGCTACCTATTGCATCGACTGGATTAGTTATAATATCTCTTACTCCATCTGAATCAAAGTCAACTGCGTACTTTCTATAACTATCAGGCATAAATTGACCGTACCCCATTGCTCCAGCAATTGAGCCTTCTAAAGATTCAGGGTTAAAACCTTCCTCTCTACTTAACAGCAAGAATTCTTCTAGCTGAACCTTGAAGAACTTTGATCTTCTTGGGTAATTAAACGAGAGCGTCATCAAAGAATCTAATACTCTAATGTTTCCCGTTATTCTTCCATAGCGAGTTTCTATACCTATTATAGAAGCTATTATTTCGGCAGGAACTCCATAAAGGTCTTCAGCTTTGTATAAATCTTCTTTATACAATTTTATAAATTCTTTGCCTGCAGAGATCCTAGAGTCTGATACCATCATTTCCTTATATCTAGACCAAGTCATTGTCCCTTCGGGCTGCCTATTCATAATCCTTACAACTTTTTCTTGATAAACAGCACTCCCTAAAAGTTCTAAAAGTTTGTCGCTTTCAAAACCATGCTTGATAGATATTTCTTCTATATATTCTTTAACGTCGTCCCTAGAAGAATAATCAAAACTTTCGTTTGAAGAAATCTCGAGGCAAAGCATAGCCAGAGAAGCGAGTAGAATTGTTCCCTTATTAATCATCTATATATCTTTTTCATTGATAAAATCACTCCAAAAGCAAGTAAATGAACTACTATCGAAGTGCCTCCTTGGCTTATTAAAGGCAGGGGCACTCCCACTACAGGGATTATACCTATAACCATTAATACGTTAATTAAAATATACAAAAGAAAGATAAATCCTAAAGAGCTACAAGTAATCCTCTCAAAATTTGTTTCGGACTGATAACTGATTCTAAATACTCTCCAAATAATGAACCCGTACAAAAGGAACATTGCCAATATACCTATAAGCCCTAGCTCCTCTGCGATAACTGAAAAGATAAAATCAGAATGGCTTTCAGGAATAAAATCAAGCTGGCTCTGTGTCCCAGATAAATACCCCTTTCCTGTTAGTCCTCCCGACCCAATTGCAGTTTGAGATTGATTTATGTTCCAACCTGTTCCTAAAGGGTCCGCCTCAGGGTTAAGAAGAGTTAGCACCCTTTGTCTTTGGTATTCTAGTAATAAATTAGACCAAACATATGGTGCAACAATAGCTAATCCAACCAAATAACCTAAAATTATTCTATAAGGCAATCCAGCTAGAAATATAGGTATCAACCCAGATACAAAAACTATAAGTCCTGATCCTAAATCCGGTTGCCTTGAGACTAAATAGAAACATATAAAGGCTGCTATGGTTGTAATAAACCAATCAGACATTCTAGGCCTAGATTCTCTCCTGCATAAGTAAGCTACTAAAGATAAAGGCAAAAGAAGGCGAATGATTTCTGACGGCTGAAAGTTAAAAAACCCTAAATCAATCCATCTATTGGTTGCATAACCATCTGCTGGATTTATCAATACGTACGCTAACAACAATAAACCAAACCAATAAGAATTCATTAATATATTCTTATAGGATTCGGGCCTTAACTGCGCAACCAGTAGCATAAAAAACAAGCCCAGAATAATATAAATTAATTGTCTTGATACCATCCCAATGGACTGGCCACTAGCGCTATAAAGCATAAATAGACCAAAGCCAAGAACGGTGCAAAGAGATACAAATAAAGGTAAATCTTTAAAAACCCTTGAAAACGAATACGAATTATTTGTTAAAAGATTATTGATTTCATAATCAAGAGGGGCTCTTCTAGACATCTGCAAGAATCTCCTTTTGATATTGTTCCATTAATTTCATAGCTATCGGCGCAGCAATTGAACTGCCGGATTCTCCATTTTCAACAATAACGACAACAGTTAAGTTTGGGTTGGGCAAAGGCCCATAGCTTACAAAAAGTGCATGATCTCTATTCTTTTCTATTTCACGAATGCCTTCATACTCTTCTTGAACCGTTAACTCTTGATCTACTAAGCTTTTTATTTGAGCTGTACCTGTCTTGCCTGCAATTTTGAGCCCTCCTTCTTTATAAAGGTTGTGGGCTGTTCCATTCCAAGAGTTAATTACTGCAATCATTGATTTCTCTATAGTTTCCCAATTCTCCTTTTTATTTAATTCAATTGAAAATAGAAGTTCAGGTTCAATATCTTGATCTCCTAAGCGTTCAACTAATTTTGGTTTAAATATCTTTCCCTTAGTTGCAATTGCGGAGACAGAAGAAGCTAACTGGAGTGGAGTAACCGTAATATATCCTTGGCCAATTCCCATATTGACTGTATCTCCTACAAACCAAGGCTCTCCGATACTACCAAGCTTCCAATTTCTGTCTGGCAATATACTTGAAGACTCATTAATAAGATCAATGCCTGTATTTTTACCGAAAGTAAATAAACTTAAGAAATTAGAAATTTTATCTACAGTTAGCTTAAAAGCTAATTCGTAAAAATAAACGTCCGAAGATTCAACTATTGCCTTATGGAGGTTTACCTCCCCATGACCTTCTTCTTTCCAGCTTCTATATTTTCTGCCTTCATCATTAATCTGGAAAACCCCTTCATCTTTGATTATTGTAGTAACATCAATAGCTCTTTCTTCTAAACCCAGCAGCCCCAAGAAAGGTTTAATAGTTGAAGCAGGAGGATAAGATCCTGATATCGCCCTATTAAATAAAGGAGCATCCTTTTGTTTCTCATTAGGATAAAGAAAACCATTTTCTGCTTTATTTAATATATTTGGATTGTAATCAGGAGAGCTAACAAGAGCTTTAATAAATCCTGTGTTGGGATCAATTGCAATTATTGCACCTTTTCTGCCAGATAATTCTTGTCTGGCTAGTGTCTGCAATTTGAGATTTAAAGATAAAAAAATATTTAAGGGCCTTTCAGGCAAGATTCTTTCTATTTCCCTAATCTTATTGCCAAACACGTCAACCTCAACGACACTAACTCCTCCCTTTCCTCGCATTGCGGACTCATATTTTTTCTCAAGACCAACTTTTCCTAGATAGGATCCTGGCCTATAGCTAATACCTTGACTCTGTCTATTATCTTCTTTCGTTACTTCTCCTAAATGACCAACAGCATGAGAGAAGACATTTTTATGAGGAAGAAATCTTCTTAGCTGGGTTTTAAGTTCTACAAATGGCCATTTTTCTTTATTAATCTGATATTTGGCTAATTGTTCTGAGCTAAGTCTTGAAATTACAATAAGTTCATCTGAACTATTAGTAATTTGCGAAGCATTTGATTGAACTTCAAGCCCAGGCTCTAAGAGAATTCTTAGTAAATCATTAATTTCAGTTGATGATTGATCAACTAACGATTTTTTTATTAATAAATCATGCGTGACTATATTTTCAGCAATAATCTCTCCGTTGGATAATTTAATCAGTCCTCTTGCAGGGTATATAGGAACATTGATAATTCTGTTTTTTTCTGACTCAGTGAAATATTCTTGCCTGTCTAAAACTGTAAGCTCAATAATCTTGGACAAACCAATTACTATTAACAAAAATACGAAGAAAAATAAGAAACTTGATCTCCGTTTTAATCTCCTTAAATCATTTACATTATTTGTAAGATCTCGGTCTGTTCTCATAGCTATCGGTGGTAGGGGTGATTCTGGGTTATAGACCAGGCTCTATAAACTTGTTCAATAATTAAAATTGGTACCAATGAGTGAGGAAAAGTTAAATCGGACAAGGACCATGATAGGTGACTCTGTTTTATGCATTCAGAACTTAGGCCATCAGGCCCGCCTACAAGAAATGAAATATCTTTAGAAGAGGACAGCCAATTCTCAAAATTATCTTTTAATTTAAGAGTATCCAGACTCTTTCCTTCTTTATCCAAGCTTATAATTACGTCTTCTTTCTTGGTGCCAGATAAAAGCAAGTCACTTTCATCTTTAATAGCCCTTTCTATATCATAATTCTTATTTCTTTGAATTGGCTTACACCCCTTCCAATTAATATTAATAGATTTATTAAATTTTGATTGATAAGACTCAAAAGCTTGCCTAGCCCAATCTGGTCTACTGGACTCTATACAAACAATATTAATTAACATTACAAATCAGGATCCCATAAACTCTCTAAATCATAAAACTCTCTGGCTTCAGAAGACATTAAATGAACAATTACATCCCCCGCATCTACAAGAACCCAATCATCTCCACCTTGACCCTCTACTTTCACTTCCTTTATCTTATTTTTCTTCAAACCATCAATCACTTTTTCACTAATAGCCGTAATATGTCTGTTGGAAGTTCCGGAAGCAATGATCATAAAATCAGTCAAAGAACTTAACTTCTTAACATTAATTGTCACAGGGTTTACTGCCTTTATGTCTTCCAAACTTTTAATTATTTTATTCTTTAAAGATATAGTCATATTTTATTGGTATAAGCTCCCTTTATTTATGAGTTCATTGACCTCTTCTAATAGAAATTCCGATACATCTGATCCTTTATATATCTTATTCCTTATGTCAGTAGAAGAAATTTCAATTGGTCTAATTTTTAATAATAATATCTTTTCTTTTCCTGAGCTTAATGATTCTTTGTCTATCGTATGACTCTTCTGCAAAAGTTTATAAGCTTCACTTTCTATAGGTATTTCATGATTGGGTCGAACCATTACAATAATATTTATCATTTTTATAAAATCTTCCCACTGATACCAACTGTCAATTTCAGCGAAGGCATCTGAACCCATAATCCACACTAAAGAATGTTCTGTATTTTCTTCAATTAACTCCCTTAAAGTAGAAATTGCGTATGACGGATCCTTTTTTTTAATCTCCCTGTTATCTATTACTACTTTTTCCGAGCTTTTAAAAGCTGAAGAAACCATCCTAAGTCTCTCTTCTGAACTCACAGATGCTTGTCTGTGGGGAGGTACTCCATTAGGAACGACTATTACTTTATCTAATGGAATTAATTCAAATAAATTCTTTATAATTTCTGTATGGCCCTTATGTACAGGGTCAAAGGTACCGCCGAAGATACCAATAAATTCTGATTTCGAATTACTCAAGACCCTCTAAGTTGAGAATTACCCTTTACTATGAACTTCTGCGAAGTGAGGCCTTCTAATCCTACTGGTCCTCTTGCATGAATTTTGTCTGTAGATATTCCTACCTCAGCACCTAGGCCATACTCAAAACCATCAGCCCAGCATGTAGGTAAATTATGCATTACAGAACTGGAATCGACTTGGTCAAAGAAAATTGCAACTTTCTCATTATTCTCTGTAACTATCGAATCAGTATGACTCGAACCGAATGAATTAATATGCTCTATGGCTTCCTCTATTTCTCCTACTATCTTTACTGACAGAACAGGGGCCAAGTATTCAGTAGACCAATCTTCCTCATTAGCAGTTTTAACTTTAATAATCTCTTGAGTTGCTTTACAGCCCCTTAATTCAACCCCTTCTGAATGAAACCTCTCTGACAACTGAGGAAGTATATTTGCAGCTACTTCTCTATGAACAAGTAAAGTTTCCATGGCTCCACAAATACCGTACCTGTAAGTCTTTGCATTAAAGGCAATATTTATAGCTTTTTCTAGGTCTGAGTCTTTGTCTATATAAACATGACATATACCATCCAGATGCTTAATTACAGGGACTCTAGATTCTTCAGAAATTAGCTTTACTAATCCCTTTCCACCTCTAGGAATAATAACGTCAATCCACTTATCCATATGAAGTAAACTTTTAACTGCTTCCCTATCAATAGTTTCTACTAACTGAACACTATCTTTAGGAAGTCCTGATTCCTCAAGTCCGTTTTGTAAGCATTCCCAAATAATTTTGTTTGAAAGAATGGCTTCAGACCCTCCTCTAAGGATGCACGCGTTCCCAGATTTTAAGCAAAGCGCGGCTGCATCCGCAGTCACATTTGGTCTGGATTCATAGATAATTCCTACAACCCCTAAAGGAACTCTCATCTTGCTTACGTCTATTCCTGAAGGAGTAGGTTTTAATTTAGTTATTTCTCCTACTGGATCAGGTAGCTCTGAGACTACTTTCAATCCAGAAATCATTGAATCTATTCTTTCTTCGGTTAATTCCAATCTATCAATTAGAGCGTCTCCTATTTGCTTTTTCTTTGCTTCTTCCAGATCTTTAATGTTTTCTTTTAGTATGTCTTGACGTTTTATATCTATTTTCTTAGCAATACTTAATAACGCATCGTTCTTTTGCTTTTCAGAAGCTTGAGAGAGAATTCTTGAAGCTTTCTTAGCCGAAGCTCCCAAAGAATCCATATAAATATTTATATCTTTACTGTATGACATGATGCAATATTCTAATGAAACAATAGTTAAAATAAAGATTATAAAGTGTTTGAGTTCAATGAAGTAATTTTGTGGTTAAAGGACAATCCCGAATGGATTGCGCTTGGAGTATTTGGTGCTGCCTTTATTGAATCTTTTGCCTTAATTGGAGTCATAATACCCGGAGTTGTTCTGCTTGCAGTTATTTCAGGAATGGCAGCCTCAACCTTAAGTGTTTTTGAGCTTGTATTAATAGCTTATGTCGCAAGCTTTTTAGCAGATATTCTAAGCTTCCTATTTGGAACTGGAGTTAGTAAATCTATTGATAAATTATGGCCATTTAATAAATATCCTAATTTATTAGTTCAAGGAAGGAGTTTTGTGAGGCGTTTCGGTATATTGGGAGTATTCGTAGGTAAGTTTATTGGACCGATCAGACCATTACTTCCTCTTACTGCAGGATCTTTAGGAATGAACTTTAAATATTTCTTAACTGTAGAGATATTTTCTTCTTTTTTATGGGCTTTATTGTATACAGTTCCAGGTTATTACGCAGGAAAATCAATTCTAGATAGTCAATTTAATCTTAATTGGTTAATAGCAATAATAATAGGGGTTGTTGTATTGATAGTTATAGTAAGGTACTTTAATCGTAAATATATTGAGGAATAGCCATGACAGAAGTTTACCCTAATCATCCTAACCTTGAAGGCAATTACGCTCCATTAAGAATGGAATGTGACATACAAGATTTAATAATTGAAGGAGAAGTGCCTAAAGACTTGTTTGGGAGTTACTACAGGAACGGTCCTGATCCTCAGTTTCCTCCAATGGGAGGGCAGTATCACTGGTTCGCTGGAGATGGAATGATTCATGCCTTTCATTTTGAAAACGGCAAAATATCTTATAGGAATAGATGGGTGCAAACCTCTAAATGGAAGCAAGAAAGAACTGCGGGAAGAGCTTTAGTTAATTCTATGAATCCTATGGAACCTGATCCTATATTTGATTTTGAAGGCGAAGACGGGACGGCAAATACGAATATAATTTTTCATGCCAATAAACTTCTTGCACTAGAAGAAGGCCATCCTCCCTTCGAGTTAGATCCAATAACTCTGGAATCGAAAGGATCTTGGAATTATCAAGGTAAATTACATTCAGCGATGACCGCACACCCCAAAATTGATCCTAAAACAGGAGAAATGTTTGGCTTTAGTTATGGATTTGGCGAAAATAAGATGACTTACTTTGTAATTGATGCGTCTGGGGATCTTAAAACTTACTCAGAATTTGAAACTCCTTATTCCAGCATGATTCATGATTTTATCGTTACTTCTGAACATGTAATTTTCCCTATATTTCCGTTAATTATTGACTTTAATCTAGTGGCCAAAGGGCTGTCGCCTATTGTTTGGGACTCCAGTAGATTAAGCCAGATTGGAGTTATGCCTAGAAATGGAAACGTCAAAGACATCAAATGGATAGAGGATGATCCTTGCTACGTATTCCACCCCATGAATGCATATACAGATGGAGATAAGATAATTGCGGATATGATGCAATTTGAAGAAGCTCCTTTATTCCCTCACCTTGATGGATCTACGCCTGACAATAAAAAAGCTGAAGCAAGATTGAATCGCTGGGAAATTGATCTAACCTCTAACTCAGGCTCAATAAAGAAAGACTACCTAGATGATCATATTGGTGAATTTCCTAGACTGGACGAAAGATACAGCATGTCAAATTACCGTTATGGTATTTATGCCTCTAACCACGGAAATTCTCCTAAAGGAATTAGCTTTAACTCAATCACAAGATACGACTATGAGACAACTAATAAAGACGTCTTCACACTATCAGAACATGATGCAGTGGGAGAGCCTATATTCGTTCCTAAATCGTCTGATGCAGCTGAAGGTGTTGGGTTTGTAATTGCATTGGGCTATATAGGGAAGGAAAATCGCTCTGATTTAATGATATTCGATGCTGAGAATATTTCATCAGGGCCTATAGCAAGAGCAATGCTTCCTCATCGAATTCCCTACGGATTTCACGGAAATTGGCGACCAGGAACTTAATTAACCGCCTAATTTTTTAATAACGGACTGTAAGTAATCGAGCTTCTCCGTACTGCTCTCTAATTCCAACATGGTCTGCTTTTCTTCAGGTGTAAGGGGAAGCAGACTCCCAAGAATATAGCTGACATTAATAGCGTTCTTGAGGTCTATTTCCAGGTTTAATTTTTTTACTTCGGGGTGACCACTTATTTCTATCAACATACTCCATATTTCTTTATAAGTGGGGTCTTCTGAAAAATCTTCTCCTAATTCTTTTAATTTAGAAATCTTAGCTAGCAATAATTCATCATCTTGCTTCCATCTATCTAAAATCTTAACTTTGTTTAATCCTTTAACAGTTATTCCAAGTAGTCCATTCTTCAATTTATTAAAATCTACAATCTCCACATAAGTCCCCACTTCATGAAGATTTGGTAGCTCTTCTTTATACGCTTTCTCGTCGTTCTTAGCTAGGGCAATACAGAACCCTTCTTCTCTAGCTAAACTATTTTTTACCATATCTAAATATCTTGGTTCAAAGATTTGCAAAGGTAAGTAAGCACCTGGGAGAACGTTGATTGAAAGGGGGAATACGGGGTAAGTATTAATTTCCTTTTCTTTATCCATTTTGTAATTTACGGATTATTCTTTGCGACAAACCATCAAAATCTGCATTTGAGATAACAACAATTACAGTCTTTGTTTTAATACTTTGAATTATCTCGTTAGAAGTTTCTTCAGCCGATTGAATTATTCTAGACCTATTAGCATCAGAGTCTAAAAATTTATCTACTTGAGTTTTATCTTCACTTTTCCAAAAAACTTCATCTGCTTCTTTTGTGGCTTCAATTAATACATCATCATGATGCCCAGACTTCATAGTATTAGACCTTAACTCTATGGCTGCTATAATTTTGTGATCTTTATATTTATTTCGAAGACCAGACAAAGTCATCTGAATAGCAGTGGGGTGATGAGCAAAGTCTTCCATTAGAATAATATTTTCACTTTCCATGAGAATATCTTGTCTTTTAGAAACCCCTCTAAAATTTGATAATGCTTCTAACGATTGATTAAGAGTTACTCCATATTTGTTAGTTGCTAAGATTGCGCTCATAGCGTTCCTAGCATTATATTCACCAAACATTTGCCACTTTAATTCACCTTCATCAGCTCCTACCCTGAATCTTATTTCTGAATAATCTGGCAAAACCGAAGTGTAATTATTTTGAGCCTTGTCCTTGAACGAATAGCTCTCTTGTTTGCTCCAGCACCCCATATTAAGTACTTTGGCTATGTTTAAATCATCTGTGGGAAAAATAATTTGCGCCTTCTCTGGCATTGACCTTATCAAATTATGGAATTCTTTATGTATGGCAGTTATATCTTTAAATATATCTGCGTGATCAAATTCAATATTATTAACAATCAAAGTGTCAGGTTTGTAATGAATAAATTTTGATCTTTTATCAAAAAAGGCTGTGTCATATTCATCTGCTTCTATAACAAAAATATCTTCAGACCCTTTTCGTGCAGATTTCTGAAAATCTTTTGGTTTTCCAGCAATCAAATAACCCACATCAATCTTCAAGTATTCAAAAATCCAAGCAATCATTGCAGTTGTGGTAGTTTTTCCATGAGTTCCAGAAGCTGCTATGACCTTTTTATCCTTGAGTATGAAGTTATATAACCATTGCGGTCCCGAAATTAAATTGGCTTTTCTATTGAGTAATTCTTCTAAAGCAGGATTACCTCTTGAAATGGCATTTCCTATAACGTAAAAATCAGCTTTTGGTAGATCAGAGGGGTCGTAACCAGAAATGATATCAATACCCATTTCGGCTAAATGTTCTGACATGGGAGGATAAATATTAGAATCGCATCCGCTTATTTCAAGACCGGCTTCTTTTCCTAAGATAGCCAATCCGCCCATGAAAGTTCCACATATTCCTAATATATGAATTTTTTCTTTAGCCATAAAATTGATTATACCTATCAAGAATGATTCCAAGATAGACTTGTTTTCAGTAACATCACACCCATGAAAGCAAAAAATGCTCTATATGCTCAATCTGGAGGGGTAACTTCCGTGATAAACGCAACTGCTTGTGCGGTAATAGAGTCTGCCAGAAAGTCTAAGAATATTAAAAAAGTTTATGCAGGAAAAGATGGAATAGTAGGAATCCTTAATGAAGATCTAATAGACACCAGCGTTGAAAATGCTAAAGAAATTAAAAAACTAATGCATACACCTGGTGGAACATTTGGTTCATGCAGACATAAACTTAAAGATGCTAGACAGAATAAAAGAGAATACGAAAGGTTAATTGAGGTTTTTAAAGCTCACGATATAGGATACTTCTTTTATAACGGAGGTGGTGATTCTCAAGACACTTCTAACAAGATAGCTCAATACACGAGAGAAGCTGGATTTCCTGTTACATGTATCGGTATACCTAAAACTATAGACAACGATTTACCTTTTACAGATAACTGTCCTGGTTTCGGGTCTGTTGCAAAGTATATTGCTACCTCTACAAAAGAGGCAGCTTTAGACGTAAAGAGTATGTCTAAAAGCTCTACAAAAGTATTTATCTTCGAAGTAATGGGAAGACACGCAGGCTGGCTTGCTGCGTCTTCAGGGCTTGCGCAATCTAAAGACAGCTCTGCTCCTCATATTATTTTGTTGCCAGAAGTTCCTTTTGATGAAAATAAATTCTTAAAGAAAGTAAAAGATTCTGTAAATAAAGAAGGTTATTGCGTGATAGTTGTATCAGAAGGCGCGAAATACAAAAACGGAAAATTTCTTGCCGATGCCGGAACGGTTGATTCTTTTGGCCACAAACAACTTGGTGGCGTTGCTCCACAAGTTGCAGGAATTATTAATAAAAAATTAGGATATAAATACCATTGGGCTGTTTCAGACTATCTGCAACGATCTGCAAGACATATATCTTCTCAAGTAGACTTGGATCAAGCATATGCGGTTGGTAAAGCTGCTGTTGAATTTGCTAGTTCTGGTGAAAACTCCATTATGCCAGTTATTGTAAGGAAGAAATCTAAACCCTATTCTTGGGAAATTGGAAAAGTCGAATTATCTAAGGTAGCTAACGTAGAAAAGAAAATGCCTAAAAATTTCATATCCAAGGATGGATTTGGAATAACTCAATCTTGTAAGAATTATCTTAGACCGTTGATTCAAGGTGAAGCCATGGTTCCTTTCGAAGAAGGAGTCATACAAACAGCTTCCTTAAAGCACAAGTTAGTAAAGAAAAAACTTAAAAAGTTTAAAGTTTAATGATGAACTTTAAATTCAATTCCAGCATTCTTTAGTCTATCTATTAAAACTTCTCCCAGTCCTACTGCAGAAGTAAGAACTCCTCCATATTCATTGCCTCCTGGGAGGTCATTAGACTGCGCTAGAGCAATAGCAGATTCACAAACTAATTTTGCTGTTGATTTATAGCCAGGATCTCCTGACCCATACATTGAGCAAACCTTCCTTTCTCCATCTTCCGAAAAAGCAACAAAAGTTGATCTGAACCAACCATTATCTTGTTGCTCTTGGCTGGGTCCTTCTCCTGGTTTCGGAAGAAAACGTCTTACTAGATGCTTTATAGGAGTACTTATAACTAAGAAAGCCATTAACAGACCGAAAGAAGCTAACCTTGCCATTCGTTTAGTGGAAAATAAACCGTGTTCGCCAAAAGTAAAATTGTTTCCATACGGTTTCTGGTTCTGTTCCATTAACGCCGCAGATCGCCTTACTACTCTGGTATTTGCCATGGCCATTAACCCCATTCCGACCCAACCATCAATACCTTCAACTTGTTCAATACTAAAACCGTCCTTAGATTTCTCTCTTTGTTCTTCAGAAACTGTGTCTTCTGGATTTAAAACAAAGGGGTCTCTCATTTCTTTAGAAAGGCTGTCCATTGTAAACATGGTTTCAGTCGTCCCGCCTGAAGCCCCACCTAAAGCCTCTTGGTAGACATCCACTCTAGAGACCGGCTTATTAAACTGAGAGATGGTAAATAAGGCTCCTATATCTGAAGGAATTGAATCGTAGCCGCAAGAAGGAATAATTCTTATTCCTTTTGAAGCAGCCTCTTCATGATGTTTATCAATTAGGCCCCTAACCCAATGATTTTCACCGGTTATATCTGTGTAATGAGTTGCGTTTTCAACACAAGCTTGAACCAGTAAAGATCCATATCTAGCAAATGGTCCTGCCGTGGACAAGACAACTTTCGTTTGTCTGGTTAAAGACCTTAAAGCCTCTAGATCTGCTCCATCAGCAACAATCACATCACATTCAAGATTGAAATCAGATTTAATCTGGTCTAGTTTTTCCTTATTTCTTCCAGCCATAGCCCAGACTAAGTCTTTGTAATTATCTCTTAAATATTTACAACATATCTGACCTGTGAAACCAGTAGCTCCATAAATAATTATTTCGTATTTTTTATCCATTATGCTTTTAGTATTTTTCCAACTCCTCCAAAAGTAATTATAGTCTTACCATCTACAGTTATGTCACCTTCAACAAAACCTATAGATTTTCCAACTTTAGTAGGTTTAGCACGTATAAGCAGCATACTGCCAATAGGTGCAGGTGCTATAAATTCAGTGTGAAAACTAACTGTCGTTACTAAACTGTTCCTGTCTTTCATCATGGCAGAAGTCGTGCAAAAATCAGCTAAAGCCATAAGCGCCCCGCCATGGGCAGATTCATAAAAATTACTATGTTCTTCTTTAGCAAAAAAAATCATAAATAATTGATCGTCCTCTTTTTTGTAGAATCCAGGGCCCATATTTTCAATATGCGCTTGAGGAATTTTTAGCTCTTTAAAGCCTTCTGGTATTTTTTGGTCTATCATCTTTAAATTATAATCCTAGAATCGTTTAATTAAATTATGAATATTAAAATTCTTATTGGTCTTACTGTCTATTTATATTTATTCGGTTCTAATTTATGGGCGGAAGAATATTTATCAATAAAAAAAGATTGGGAAGGTGTAGAAAGAGAATACTTAATCTATCTACCTAATAGTTACAAAGAGAATAAAGAAAAAACATTTCCCGTGATCTTCGGTATGCACGGGTACACAGGCACAGCGAGTGGATTCCAAAAAGAAACCACCAAAGGAATGAATTTACTTGCAGAAAAGGAAGATATAGTAATTGTTTATCCTCAAGGTTCGCATTTCAACGGAGTTTTTCAAGATAAATCGACATTTGTAAGTTCTTGGAATGATTTAGTTAGCAATAAAGAGCAAGAACCAGGTAAACCCCAAAAATGTAAGTTAAATAGACTCAATTACCCCAAGCCACCAGAGTGTTCAGATTTTAGCTTCTGTGCCTGGACTTCATGTTATGACGATTTGGGTTTCTTAAAATCTTTGATAGAAGAGGTTTCTTCTAGATACAGAGTGGATAAAAAAAGAAGATATATGGTAGGTATGAGCAACGGAGGTGCCATGACTTATAGATTCTCTTGCTTATACCCCAAACTGTTAAGTGCATCAGTTGCAGTTGCTAACTCTGTACCAATCTCTAATTCTTGTGAAAACAAAAGCGACCTTCCTTTATTAATTATTTATGGCTCTTTAGATAAAACAACACCACATGATGGCTCTTCTTCATCTGATGGATTCTTTTATGAACCTGTACATGAATTATTCAATAACTGGGCAAATGCAATGAATTGCAGCGATAATTTAATCAATTCAGATTTAATGCACTCTAAGGAAAAGGGATTAATCTGCACAAAAAGAAATGAATGTGATTCTTCTAAGCTAGAAGTACAAATTTGCGAGATACCAGAAGGTGGTCATTATTGGCCAGGTCAAAATGAGAGCGTAGGTTATTGTAGAGATTACTTACAGAAGAATAATGTTCAATCTTATTATGAATGTAAGAGAGAATATAAAAAACTTAACTGGGGAAATGAGCTAATCTGGGATTTTTTAAAACAGCATCAAAGGACATAAAAAATGAGTAGTATTTTAGAAGGAATAAAAGTATTAGATTTTGGAAGATATATAGCAGGACCCTTTTGCGGGGCTTTGTTAGCTGATTATGGAGCTGAAGTCATTAGAATAGAAAGGGTTGATGGAAGTGAAGATAGGTATGTAACTCCAGTAACAGAGGATGGTCAAGGTGCTATGTTTCTTCAACTGAATAGAAATAAATTAGGAATGACCCTTAACCCTACTAAAGAAAAAGGGAAAGAAATAGTTAAGAGATTGGTTAAGAATTCCGACGTCGTAATTGCTAATCTTCCTGAATCTACGCTTAAATCCATGGGATTGGATTACGAAAGTTTATATAAAATAAATCCTAAAATAATTCTTACTTCGAATACAGCTTTTGGCACAACAGGTCCCTACGCTGAAAGAGTTGGTTTCGATGGTGTCGCCCAAGCTATGTCTGGAGCGATGGATATGACAGGTAATCCTGATGAACCAACTAAAGCTTATGCTCCTTACGTAGATTTCTGTAGTGCTTCTTTAGCTGCGTTTGGAACTCTTCTTGCTTACCTTGATAGAGAGAAAACGGGTAAAGGGCAGAGAGTGCAGACATCTCTCCTACAAACTGCCTTAACAACAACCAATAGCACATTGATCGAACAAGATCTTCTTCAAGCTAATAGAGTGGCTACATTAAACAGGTCTCAAACTTCTGGGCCTTCAGATTCTTTTCAAACTAAGGATGGATGGATTTTAGTCCAAACGGTTGGTCAGCCTCTTTTTGAAAGATGGGCACATCTTGTTGGAGAAGAGGCCTGGATTGACGATCCTAGATTTAAAGATGACTTAATAAGGGGTGAGAATGGAATTTTAATAAGCGAGAGAATGGCTCAATGGTGCAGCGAGAGGACGAATCAAGAAGCCATCAAAGAATTAGAAAAATCTAGAATCCCTGTAGGCGAAGTTCTGAAAGCTGAAGAAACTTTAAAAGAACCGCATATCATTGAAAAAGAAGCCTTTGTAAAAATGAGTTACCCTACTTTGGATAAGGAGTACCCAGTGGCAGCGCCAGCCGTAGAGTTGTCTGACAAACCGGGTAATATTCGAACTAGATCACCTCAGCTTGGAGAACATAATAAACAAATACTTTCTGGTCTTGGGTATAGTGAAGAAGAAATAGAAGATTTAAAAGTAAATAGAATAATTTAGGAGACAACATGGACTTTAAACTTTCAGAGCAACAAAAGGAATTACAAGAAATAGCTAGGAATTTTGCTCAAAATGAGATGGTAGAAGTAGCTTTATCTATTGAGGAAACTGGAGAGCCTTTATCGAAAGAATGGTTAAAAAAATATTCTGAAATGGGTTTTTTAGGAATAAATGTATCAGATAAATACGGAGGATTAGGTCTATCTAATCTAGATGCTCTTTTGGTTATGGAAGAATTTGCAAAAATTTCTTCTGCTGTAGCGTTTCCTATATTTGAAAGTTGCGTTGGCCCTGTAAAAGCAATTGAACATTTTGCTTCAGAAGAACTTAAAGAAAAAATCATACCTGAAGTTTGTAAGGGCAATATTGTGGTAGCTGTTTCCATGTCTGAGCCTAATGCTGGATCAGCCTTAACAGACCTTACGACAAAAGCTGAGATTAAAAATGACAAGATCATATTAAACGGAACCAAAAGATGGTGTTCCGGTGGAGGTCACTCAGAGGGATACGTAGTTTATTGCAAAATGTCTGACGATCCTGGAGCTAAAGGTATCGGTGCTGTCTATGTAGAAAAAGACACTCCAGGTCTGAGTTTTGGACAACAAGAGAAATTAATGGGTTGGAGCGGAATACCCTCGGCTGATATTTTCTTTGATAATGTGGAAGTTCCATCCGGGAATATAATAGTAGAAGCAGATGGGGGTTTTAAAAAACTAATGGAAGCCTTTGACCTTGAAAGATGTGGCAATGCAACTATGTGTCTAGGCCAAGCTTCAGGCGCGTTAGAGAAAACCTTAAAATATGTTCAAGAAAGAGAACAATTTGGAAAGCCCATTGTTGAATTTCAAGCAGTTCAGATGAAGCTAGCTGAAATGGCTATGAAGGTAGAAGGTTCAAGACTTTTAATACATAGGGCTGCACACAATGCGCAAGAAGGATTTCCAAGCATATTTGAATCTAGTGTAGGTAAATGTTTCTCAAATGAAACCGCTAGAGAAGTAGTTGCTTCTGCAATGCAACTCATGGGAGGTTATGGTTTCAACAAAGAGTACCCCATGGAAAGACATTACAGAGATGTCTGGGGTTGGGGAATAGCTGGAGGAACAATAGACATTCAAAAGATTAATATTGCTTCCGCTATGGTTGGAAAAAGGTTTGACCAGAGGAAATAATTATTAGTTCTGATGCTTACTGAAAATCTTCAATAATATTCTCTAAACCTGAAACTAATTCTTCCTTTTCTTGCTCATTCAAGAAATCACCTAAAGGTACTCTTTCACCTTTTGAAGTAACTACTATGTGAGCTGGATACCAAGGATGCTGTGGTCTTTCAACAGAAATGTAAGACCATAGACGAATGTATTCCCATACCTGATTAATCTTATAGGCGCCCTTCTCTATTTTTAGCTTTTCCTTAGATAAAGTTATAACTTCTTGTCGTGAAGTTTTATTGACTACCAAATAAACACAAACTCCAACAAATATGACCTCTAGGCCGGCAAAAGGAAGAATTAAAGTAGCTCCCACGAAGGCAAAACCTAATCCAATACTTAAACAGGTAAAAGCAATCACAGATATAAAGACAAGGCTTGATTTCCAACTAATTGATTGGTTTGGTCGTATCAATATACGATAAAAATTATTTTCTTTATTACTTTCTATTTTGACCATAGGTTCAGGGTCTCTATAATACACCGCCCAAATCATCCAAGGCTATATGAATAAGAAGAATGACAAGAACAAGGAGCTCCTAAGCATTTATGAAGATGTAATGCTGCCTAACTATGCTCCTGCCAACTTTATACCAGATAGAGCTTTAGGTTCGAGGATTTGGGATAAGAATAATAAAGAATATATTGATCTTGGAGGTGGAATTGCAGTAAATAGCCTTGGTCATTCGAACCCAATACTAATTAAAACTCTCAACGATCAAGCTAATAAACTTTGGCATACAAGCAATTATCTATCAAACGAACCTGCTATAAATCTTGCAAAAAAATTAACAGAGCTGACTTTTGCTGAAAAGGTCTACTTCAGTAACTCTGGTTCTGAAGCAAACGAAGCTGCTATAAAAATAGCTAGAAAATTTCATCACGACAGAGGAGAAAATAGAGACGAGCTAATTTCTTTTGAAAACTCGTTCCATGGTAGATCCATATTGAATATATCCATGGGAGGATCAGAAAATCATAAGAAAGGATTTGAACCGTTACTCAGTGGTATTAAGCATGCAAAATATAATGATATAAGTTCTGTTGAGAATCTAATATCAAATAAAACCGCGGCCATAATAATAGAACCTGTTCAAGGGGAGGCCGGAGTTTATGAAGCCGATAAAAGCTTCTTAAAATCATTAAGAGATCTTTGTGATAAAAATGGGACGCTCTTAATTATGGATGAAGTGCAAAGCGGTATTGGAAGAACTGGCCATTTATACGGTTACATGAAATATGGAATTGAACCAGATATTTTGACTTCAGCTAAAGGTTTAGGCGGAGGAATCCCTATTGGCGCAACCTTAACAAAGAATAATATAGCTCCTTCTCTATCAACAGGCACACATGGTTCTACCTTTGGTGGAAATCCTATAGCGTGTGCAGTCTCAAATAAAGTTTTAGAAATAGTATCTAATCCAACATTCTTAGATGAAGTTCAACTTAAAGAAAAATTAATGATGGATCTTTTGAAAGAAATTTCTTCGAAAACTCACGTCTTTTCTGGTTTAAGGTCATCTGGTTTATGGATATGCTGTGACATTAAAGATGTAGATGCTTTTGAGTTGCTAGATAGATGTTATGAGAATGGATTAATTCTGGTTACTGCAGGAAATAAAGCTTTAAGGTTTGCACCTGCACTGAATATATCCGAAGATGATATTAGCGAAGGCTTAGGGAACTTAACCAAAGCTTTAAATCAGATATAAGGAAAGGTTATGAAGTATAGGAATTTAGGAAAATCAGGACTAAAAGTCTCAGAGCTCTCTTTTGGTTCTTGGGTAACTTTCAACAAGCAGGTTGATACTAAGCTAGCTGAAAAAATGTTTGGCACTTGTTTAGATGCAGGAATTAACTTCTTCGATAATGCGGAAGGATATGAAAGAGGTCAATCAGAAGTAGTTATGGGAAAGGCATTGAAAGCGTTAGATAAGCCAAGAGATTCGTATTGTGTATCTTCTAAAGTTTTTTTTGGAACTAAAGAAAAACCTCTGCCGACTCAAATTGGGTTAAGCAGAAAGCATGTAAGCGAGGCATGTGATCAAGCACTAAAAAGACTCCAAGTTGACTACCTAGATCTTTATTTCTGTCATAGAGCTGACCCTGATACACCTATTGGAGAAACTGTTTGGGCAATGCACAATCTAATATCCCAAGGGAAAGTACTTTACTGGGGAACTTCTGAGTGGACGGCTGAAGAAATTACTGAAGCTTACGAATTTGCTGAAAAACACCACTTAACTCCTCCAACAATGGAGCAACCTCAATATAATCTTTTAGATAGAAAAAGATTTGAAATTGAATACAAACCTATTTTTAAAAAATTTGGTATGGGTACTACTATTTGGTCTCCATTAGCTTCTGGAGCTTTAACTGGAAAATATCTTGATGGTGTACCTAAAGGTTCCAGAGCTTCGCTGGAAGGTTATGAATGGTTAAAAAAATACATGATAGATTCAGATAGAGGTCAAGCAAGGATGAAGAAAGTTGCTGAATTGATGAATATTGCAGAAGAGTTAGGAGAAAGCCTCTCGAAAATTGCTATAGCTTGGTGTCTATTGAACGAAAACGTTTCTACAATAATATTGGGAGCTTCTAAGATTGAACAACTTGAAGAAAACCTTAAAGCTCCAGAAGCTTTACCTTTGCTAACTGAAGAAGTTCAGAAAAGACTGGGGTCTATTTAACTTTTAACCTTAATTCAAAGCCCATATCGCCTGTTTGATTATGGTCTTCCAGCATGCGTTGTAAAGGCGAGTAAGTCTTTTCAGGCATAATTGAAGTTTTTCTAACACTCATATCAACATGAGCTAAGACATTTTCTGTGAATGCCGAAACTTCTCCTGACTCGTCCAAGATGATTCCTGCATAGTGAATTAGTTTTGGACTTAAGTTAACAAGTCTAAAGTAGGGATAAGCTTTTTCGCCTTCTAATAACTCTTTTAAATAACGAATATCTGTTTCTAAAGTGAAACTAGAAAAACCTTCTTCAAAATATTCAGCAGTGAAACCCATTTCTGAGAAGAATCCTAAACATCCATCTTCAAAAATATGCTGATAGTAAACTACGTTCATATGGTTATTTAGATCGCACATATCTTTAGTTACCACAGCTGGAGGTCCTACAATTGGAAATTTATCTTTCATATCTATCCTTATCTATATAGAAATTTAATTTTCTTCTTTATTATTGCTTTGATCAGTGCCGATGACTTCTATGCCATCAACATTTCTAAAACCTTTAGGTAAAAAATTACCCCTCCTACCTCTATTACCAACAAAATTCTCCAAGTCTTTAGACTTGATCGTAAAATGTCTTTTTCCACTCAATAACCTTAATTCCCTTCCTTCTCCTAAGACAGCAACTTCTTGCAAAAACTCTTCTCCAGATTCAAAACTAGCTTTAGGAATTCCTATAATTTTATTTCCTTTACCTCTAGCCAATTGAGGTAATTCGGTTAGCGGAAATACCAACATCCTTCCTTGATTAGTGATGGCTGCTAGCACATCATTTTCGTTTTCTACAGCTCTCGGGATAAGTACTTGTGCGCCCTCTTGAACTTTTAAGGCCGCTTTTCCTGATTTGTTCTTTGTCTGTAAATCGCCTAGATTCGCCACAAAGCCATAACCCGAACTAGAGGTAAGTACTACTTGTGATTCTATCGGGCCTGAAATAACTCCTGCAAAAGTCTCTCCTGACTCTGCATTTAGTCTCCCACTAAGCGGCTCGCCTTGACTTCGCGCTGAAGGCAAGGAATGACAAGGAAGTGTGTAAGCTTTTCCCTTGGAATCTAAGAATATTGCGTTTTGATTATTTCTTCCCTTTGCAGAAGCGAAGAAAGTATCTCCTTCTCTATAATTTAATGATTCAGGTTCAATATCATGGCCTTTAGCAGCCCTTACCCAACCTCTTTCAGACAATATTACTGTAACAGGGTCAGAAGAGATTAACTCAGTCTCATCAAATGCAGTTGCCTCTTCTCTATAGACTATTGGGCTATTCCTTTTATCTCCATAAACTTCAGCATCGGCTTTTAGTTCTTTTTTAATTAAAGTCTTTAATCTTGTTTTAGAGCCCAACAATTTTTCTAAATCTTTTCTTTCAGAATCCAGGCTTCCTTGTTCTTCTTTGATTTTTATTTCTTCTAATTTTGCTAATTGGCGCAACCTTATCTCAAGAATTGCATCTACTTGTATAACGCTCAATTTAAATTTCTTCTGCAAGACTTTTTTGGGCTCGTCTTCATTCCTAATTATGCTTATGACTTCATCTATATTTATAAAGACAATTAACAAACCTTCTAGAATATGTAATCTGTCTAAAACCCAGTCGAGTCTGTATTGGAGCCTTCGCGTTACTGTCTGAGTTCTAAATGACAACCATTCTTTTAATACAAGCTTTATGTCTCTTGTCTGGGGTTTTCCATTTAAACCAATTAAATTCATATTTACCCTGTAATTCTTCTGTAAGTCTGTTGTAGCAAATAGATGATTCATAACAGCTTCTTTGTCTACTCGATTAGATTTAGGCACTAATACTAATCTTGTTGGGCTTTCTTCATCACTTTCATCTCTTAAATCTATAATCATAGGAAGTTTCTTTGCTTCCATCTGAGATGCAATTTGTTCCAGGATCTTAGAACTAGAAGTTTGATGAGGGAGTGCAAGAATGACTATTTCTCCATCTTCTACTTCATAAGTTGCTCTCATCTTTATGCCACCCCTCCCAGTGCTATAAATTTCTTTAAGCTCTTCTTCGGAGGAAATTATTTCGGCTTCAGTTGGATAATCAGGACCAGGAATGATTTTATAAAGATCTTCTAAACTTACTTTTGGTTCTTCTAGAATCTTAATGCAGGCTTTCACTACCTCATTGAGATTATGCGGAGGAATGTCAGTTGCCATGCCAACTGCAATGCCTGTTGCTCCGTTTAATAGAAGATTAGGAAGGCGAGCTGGTAAAACAGAGGGCTCTAAAAGAGTTCCATCAAAATTGCTGGTCCAATCTACTGTTCCTTGACCTAATTCTTCTAAAAGACTCTTAGCATAAGGAGACAATCTGCATTCTGTGTAACGCATAGCCGCAAAAGATTTAGGATCATCTAAAGAACCCCAATTTCCTTGGCCATCTATTAAAGGATACCTTGTAGTAAAAGATTGAGACAAAAGCACCATGGCCTCATAAGCAGCACTATCTCCATGAGGATGAAACTTCCCTATAACATCTCCTACGGTCCTAGCACTCTTTTTATATTTCGCTGCTGCACTTAAACCTAACTCTGACATGGCGTAAATAATTCTTCTTTGCACCGGCTTCAACCCATCTCCTATGTGGGGTAAAGCTCTATCTAAGATGACATACATAGAATAATCTAGGTATGCCTTTTCACTAAATTGGCTTATAGGTTGTTTTTCAAGTTTTTCAGACATTTGCTAAATTTCCTTTATCTTCTAGCCATTCCTTTCGGTCTTGAGATCTTTTCTTTGATAACAGCATGTCTACAACTTGCATTGACTTATCACCACTCTTTACAGTTAACTGAACGAGCCTTCTTGCTCCGGGAAGCATGGTTGTTTCTCTCAACTGAGAAGCATTCATTTCTCCTAAGCCTTTAAATCTTTGCACATCAATCTTTGTTTTCTTATTCTTCTTTTGTAGTTGACTCACGAGCTTATCTTTCTCGTTATCATCTATCGCGTAATGAACGTCTTTTCCTTGATCTACCCTGTACAGAGGTGGCATAGAGACGTACACCCTTCCAGCCTCCACTAAAGGCCTAAAATGTCTTAGAAATAAAGCGCATAATAAAGTGGCTATATGAAGACCGTCGGAATCTGCATCAGCCAATATACAAACCTTTCCGTACCTTAGTCCTTCTAAATTATTACTCCCAGGCTCAACCCCTAATGCTACAGCAATATTGTTTACTTCTTGAGAAGCCAAGACATCGCTAACCTCTACTTCCCAAGTGTTCATGATCTTTCCTTTTAAAGGCAATATTGCCTGAAAGTTTCTATCTCTAGCCTTAATAGCTGAACCTCCTGCTGACTGGCCTTCTACTAGAAATAGTTCGCCAATTTCTGGATCTCCTGAAGTGCAATCAGTTAACTTTCCAGGTAATGCCAGTCCAGAACTTACCTTCTTTCGGTCTACTTTTTTATTACTCTTCTGTCTCGCTTGAGCATTCTCTATACATATTTGCGCAATGGCTTCACCCTCTTCAGTGTGTTGATTTAGCCAAAGACTAAAAGCGTCTTTAACAATTGCTGAAGCAACTGTGGAAAATTCTTTCGAAGACAGCCTTTCTTTTGTTTGGCCGGTAAATTGGGGGTCCTTTAATTTAGCAGAAAGTATTGAACTACAGTTCAACCAAACATCATCTGCGGTTAGCTTAACCCCTCTTGGAATTAGATTCCTGAATTCACAGAATTCTTTTAACGCTTCATTTAGACCTGATCTCAGTCCATTAACATGGGTACCACCTTGAGTAGTCGGAATTAAATTCACATAACTCTCAGAAATAGGATCAGATATTCCTTGTACCCATTGCAAGGCCCATGTAAGACCTCCATCATCATTAAAATGTTCCCCTTCAAAAGGTTCGGATGGAATTAAATCTCCCCCTTTATTGCTAGTAACTAGATATGCAGCTAGACCATCTACAAAACACCAGCTTTCAGATTTCCCTGACTCCTTGTCTTTGAAGGAAATCTTAAGACCCGGAGATAAAACAGCTTTTGCTTTCAAAGCAGCCATCAGTTGAGAGACTGAGAACTTATTATTATCAAAGTACTGAGGGTCAGGAAGGAACGTGACCTTTGTACCTGTATTTTTTTTGCCTACTTTGTCTACCTTGGCTAATTCTTTCTTTTTTTCACTATTTTTAAACTCTAAAAGGTACTTATGACCTCCTCTTTTAATTTCAGCAGATAAGTTAAGTGATAGAGCGTTGACTACGGAGACACCTACTCCATGTAAGCCACCAGAGAACTTATAATCTTCGTCAGAGAATTTTGCTCCAGCATGCAACCTTGTAAATATTAGTTCCACTGCCGGAATACCTTCATCGGGATGTATACCTACCGGCATGCCTCTACCGTCATCTTCTACACTTAAGGAACCATCTTTATGTAATTCAACATCAATACTTGTGGCATATCCTGCAAGAGCTTCATCGATACTATTATCAATAACTTCTAGGGCTAAGTGATTTGGTCTAGAGGTCTCGGTATACATGCCCGGTCTTTTTTTAACCGGATCAAGTCCAGAAAGGACTTCTATGGATTCAGCATTATATTCTCTAACCATTGAGTTTTAGCTTATTATACCTTAATAAGAATAAATTGATCTTTAAAAAGGCTTATTTCACATACTTTTCACAATATATTGATTATATTTATATACTTACATTAATTTAAATGATATAGTTATTACATAAATTAAACGTTATAGATAAATAAATGAAAAAAATAGAAAAGAAGGCAATAAAATTTTATAAAGCAGCACTCCCTACTGTCTATCTATCACCAGTTGTATTCTGTGCCTATAGCTTTATAACTTTCTTTCAGTGGAGTAGCTAAGAGTCAGCTTGCTGAAGCAGGCCTATTAAATCACTTACCTTTCGATGGCTATGCATTTCTCTTAATAGCTTAAGACAATCTCTTTTAACTTCAATATCATCACTTGAATCTACTTCTTTGTGAGCTTTGACAAGGATAGCTCTGAGCAATTGGTTCTGTTCATCTAAAACGGATTGTTCGAGTCCCTCTTCCACTTGAATCAGATCAATTTCTTTTAATAATTCTTTGCTATAAATCTGTTTTGTATTTGTTAACCAATTAATAATGCTGTTGTTTTCTTTCACTAAAGAAGAATAAGATTGGTTAAGTTTCATTGCAGAAATTAATATCAGCGCTCCCCATGAATTTAGTCTTGATTGTTCATACTCGTCTTCAATTAAGGGTGAAAATCTTGTTAAGATTTCTTGAGCAGCATTCATAAGAGCTATATTTATTTCAGGTTTCATTTAAATCTTCCTCTAAGATGTCCAAAATAATCTCTAAATGGATATCCCCGGGAATCCAGGGAGAGAAAAGATTGATAGGATCTACATTCTTTCCTGTTTTAAACTCATTACCTGCAGAAATCCATATCGCCATCCCTTTCACACAAGCAAATAGTTCCCACCATTTAAGATCATTCTTATCTATAGTTAATCCACTGGAACCCTCCCAAATAGACAAAGATGCTTGTCTATCTAACAGATAAGCTGGTTTGTCACGATCTTGCCAACTCCATATAGGGGAAAGTGCCCAGCCTAAATCTTCTAAAGGATCCCCTATGTGTGCCATTTCCCAATCAAGAATCCCTGTTATTTTATTTTCTTTAAACAGGAAATTGCCATTTCTGTAATCTCCATGGACCAAACTCTTCTTTTTGGGATCTTTAGGTGGGTTTTCATACAACTTCCTTATTCCTGCATCTAATATTGGTTCTATAGATATAGAATCTTCCTTTATAACTTCAACCCATTTATCCAATTCCATTTTCCAACATGGATCTTCTGTTGCGTTGTCAAACTGATCGATAAAGTCATCGTTTATATCTTTCTTTGCAATCTCTCCAAGAATCGACCAAAACTGCTCGCCCAACTCTTCTTCATGAGGTGAATAAGCATCTGGTGTGAAAGGGCTTGCCGCTGCTCCATCTAACTGCTGCATTAGCATAAAAGGAGCACCTAAAGTTCCTTCATCTTCGTTTATATCTATCATAGCCGGAACAGGAACCGAAGTTCCTTGGTAAGCAGAATATGCTAAATATTCAGTAGATTGGGATGTTTCAATTAAAGAGCTTTCTTGGGTTCTCCTAAGAATCAATTTTTCTTCAGACCCAGTCTCATCCTTGACTAGTATTCTAAAGGTTTCCCTACTAGCGCCTCCAAAAACTCTTTCGAAAGACAACAGGGATAATTTTTTATTTGTAAATTTAGAGTAGTAAGAGATGAACTGAGATGATAGTTCTTTGTTAGATTCCATGTTTATTTAGAACCATCTAACAACTCTTCAAATCCACTTGGTGAGTGCGGACCTATTAATAACTCCTCTAATACCCCCAAACCTTCTTTTGTTTTGTTATCTTCATTCAATGTAAATTTACATATTGCTTGGATATGTAAAAAAGGAGGATCGTGAGGATCTTCATTTAGGTCATAGGAATCATAAGTAGACTGATTCTCTCCCTTGAAATGACCGTGGCCCCACTCGGGGTGCATGTATCCTAAACCGCACATATAAATATGATATTTAGGTTCTAGAATCCAAGAGACCTCAGAGCCATCACTTTTTTTCGCACTAAATTTAGCTTCACTAATCCTTCTAGACCCTTTTTTATAAGTAATCTCTTTTCTTAGATCAGATAACACATCAACTTTGCCATCATGTTGAATAACACAATGAGAATGAGTCGGATTTCCTAATGAATCATCCACAAAATATAGGTGAGATGTTAGGTCTTCAAAGTTTGCAGGCGCCCACAACCAGTAGAATTGTGGTATTTGAAGAGGAGGTAGTAATTGACTGTCTGGAAGACCAACCGGCCTAATTCCCCATGATCTATCTCTAGACCCCTTATATTCACTTTTTGACACTTTAATTTCTTTATCTTTAAAAGAAATATGCCCGTTCCAAGTACCGTGTTGAGTCATTCTAGTAGAGTCCATGGTAGTTCTTGGACCACTTTTCATAGTCATCCTTGGCTCTTGCATAGGTTCAAACCTGCCTAGAAAGTTTAATTCAACATCTATATTTTTTTCCGGGTCT
>Ga0208639_1000195_pt1 | contig 47856 bp, 41 predicted proteins | sample ETNtaG_33_FD_185772 | JGI IMG/M metagenome (GOLD analysis project Ga0208639, IMG submission 185772) | Marine microbial and viral communities from oxygen minimum zone, Eastern Pacific Ocean - ETNP201310SV76 (SPAdes) (version 2) | ecosystem: Environmental > Aquatic > Marine > Oceanic ...
TCATTGGAGGAGTGACTAATTATATATATTAGAGAAACCCTTATCAAGGGTGACTATTAATATTTGTTTGTGGTGTTGTTGTGGTTTGAAGCCCCTATATAGATTACGGACTCACGCTTACGTTACTGTTAAGTTACTCTAAATATTTTAAGTGTAATGTCTGAACCACTGTGTAGCCTTATTAGAGACTGCACATATGTAGGTGTAGGGATTTAATAGGTGTATGGATTCATAGACTCATCGTACCTGTCTAATTAAATAATCCCAGTGTATTAGCTTCAAAACATTCAACGAAACTTATCCGTTCCACAAGGAGCGTATCCGTTATCATATATAGCCTAAAGACAGGCAAATCATTATTATATAATATATTAGGATGTTATTATCCTAATATGTAATATTTATATAAGTGCATTAAAGGAAAAATACTTTGTCAACTAATCAGGATGAATCATTATTTGAGATATCATTAGATAGGTACAAATAATGATAACTATTTCACGTTATTTTATTAAAACCTCATTCCTTTTTATAATAATGGGAATGTTGTGTGGTGTATGGCAGTATGGACACATTGCCTTTAATTGGAGAGCTCCTTCTACGCTTCCCATGGCACATGCACACATCATCTTAATTGGCGGTATAATAAATATGATCATTGGCGTTGCGTGCTGGTTTTTCCCTCGAACAAAAAAGGGATATAGGTTCTATAACCCAAAGATCATGTGGAGATTATATTGGTTAATAAATATTTCAACTTTTGGAAGATTTTGCATTGAATTATTATCAGGATTCATGTCAAATAATATTTTTCTAAAGATAGGTTTTTGGTTTTCAATTATTCAAATAGGAACTTTAGGAATTATTATTGCTCAACTCTGGGAACGAGTGGTATCAAAAGGAAGTTTTATTCGAGAATCAACGGGAGAAACTTTTTAATATTATGAGAAAAGAAACATTATCAACCTGTATAGACCATAAAGGATATAACCAAAATATTATTGACTCTTTGGATGAAGGTCACATGATAAAAACTCTGATGGAAGAACATGCTCATATAGTTTCCATGCTAGATGAATTAACAAATATCTCCAATCAGCTAAAAGGGACAGATATAAAAAACAACAAAGAACTATTCCAAGGTGCAAATCACCTGATTTTAAAGATTATTGGAGCAGAGCCTCATCATCAACGTGAAGAGAGAGTTCTGTTCCCAGCTCTTGAAAAGCTAGGCATTACAGGACCACCCCAGTGTATGGCAATGGAACATGATATTATGCGAACAATGAAACATGACTTAAATCAAAAATTAAGCTTTGATGATATTATGGCTGTAGATATAGACGAAATAAAAGACTTGATAGAAAAATTATGCGATACACTACGGAATCATATTCATAAGGAAGATACAATCCTATTTCCATTAGCACTTCAATCCATCAATAATGATTCGCAATGGATTGATATGCGGGTACAATGTGATGAGATTGGATATTGTTGCTTCTGCCCAAAATTGACGAAAAATGAGAGCTGAAAGATGAAAGTAGTACCTGATTGGAATGAAATAAATAAGGTGTTAAAACATACTCTCTTATCTGTGTTTGTAATATTCTTTCTAGGATTTATTCTTATTTTTTTTTAATTCTCCCCTATTCTATGTCATTTAACAGTGCGTTCTAAATTGGGGAATAGGGTACATAAATTTTATTTGGAACTTCCAGTTTTTTTGTTCAATAAATTGACATATGCTTAAACGCACAATTTCTATTGTATTGCTAATGTCTATGACCTTTGCGATGGCGGCGCCTATGCTGCATATTGAATGTGACATGCCCTGCTGTCAAGTTGATAAAATGACCTGCTGTGAAACCAATCAGGAAAAATCAACAGAAAAGACATACAAAATGGAAATGAAAAGTTGCGATATGGGTAGTGTATTTGTTCCCATAATCTCCGGTCCTTTACATAGATATAATTTAAAGATTGATTTAAATCTTCAAAATGCTGTAGAGGCCAATTCTTTCATTGTATCTCCTGAAATTAATTTCAATCTGGTTCTGTTGGCTCATCCGCCAGAACTACCTCCCGCATTTAATCTCCCTCTATTAATATAAATAATTTCCTTTTTTGATCGCCACAGTTGGCGAATCTGTTTATTTAGAACTAAAAAAAGGAATTTATTTTGCGCATAATTAAATCATTTATTTTAATACTTAATCTAACCGGAATCGTCTTCGCGCAATCGGTTGAAATTAATGGTGAAAAAGTGGAAGTTGGTCAGGAAGACTTGGTTTTTGAGGTCAAGGGTCTTGTGTGTTCTTTTTGTGCTCACGGATTGCAAAAAGGAATGTCCAAACTCAAATTTGTGGATAAAAAGAAATATACCAAAGGGTTATATACAGATATCACCCATCAATTTGTCAAAGTAGGTTTAAAAAAGGATAAGAAACTCAATATTGATAAAGCCCTAGTGACAATTCAAGATGCGGGATACGAAGTCCTGAAATCTTACATGAATCCTACGGGTAAAGCATTGGAAGTGAAAGAATACAAAAAGTCCCCCAAATGAAAGACCGTGCCTTAAGTGTATTCACATTATTTACTTCTTCAGGGACCTTGCTTTGCTGTGTGCTTCCTGCCGTAGTAGCCACAATTGCAGGTGGTGGTGCCGTAAGTTCTATGCTATCAGCATTCCCTTTCCTGATTCCGTTATCCATGCATAAAGAATGGATATTTGGGATCGCTACTATTTTAATTGCTATTAATGGTTATATGGTCTTCAGACCTAACCAAGAGGTGGCATGTGATGTTGAAACAGGGGAGGACGGATGCGATATTACAGGTCGATTCAATAAGCGTATGTTTTACATCTCTGCTTCAGTATTGGGTATAGGTGCATTCTTTGCTTACGCATTAGTTCCGATTTTGGTATACTTCAATTTATAGGAGAGAAACATGAATAGAAGTATCATTATTCTTGCATTGATAGAGATTGGCTGGGCTCACCAGCCTGTTATGGATATGGCTCCGCGTTGGGTTGGAGGTTGGGGATTTCAGTTTCGATATGAAACATTAGGTTCCAACAAGCTCCTTGATGGAGAAAACAGTATTGCAGGCTTGAGCCATTATCGAAAAACGACATGGTTTGAAGGGGTATATACTTGGAAACGATCAATTCGAGCCACATTTAAACTTCCTTACCATCAAATTAAAAATGAAAAACAGCTTATCGATTGGGGTGACCCCATTGAGAAAGGTAGCGGACTAGGAGATCTCATTTTAGCTCTGCCGTTGAAGAAATACTTTAATTTGAAACGATCCACAGGAAACTTTGGAATCACACCGCAAATTCGCCTTAAAACAGGTGACGATTCGGATATTATCGAAAGTAAAGGTGGATATGGGCTGAGCCTTTCATATAGTGCTGAAAATTTTTCTTACTACCAACTTTATGACTTATATGGATGGTCATTAGAAGATGGATCTTCAGTAACGGGTGTAGACATCAATCTGGGTTGGCACCCAATCCATAAAAATGATACCAACAGTGGATTATTTCTGATGTGGGATGGGACTTTTCAAATGAAATCCGATAAGGATGGAAACAGAGATGTGCGACTCTTTTCAGGACCCATTGCTGTTCTATATAGAGGAGGTATCATGGCACGTATCGATGTAAAGTTTCCCCTGAGCGAATCAGTAGATCAAGCAAGTTTATCCAAAGGTACAATAGTGCAGACTGGAATTGGATTTGTATTTTAACTTCAATCAAATACCTTATCACAACATCAAACCCGCCAAGTAGCGGGGTTTTTTGTTTATAAGTATGGGATTAGATTCAATGTATGAGACAATACTTTGTATATGTTATAGAATTAGACCAATCAGTAGCAGATATAAAGAAATTTCGTGCTAAAAACCCAAAATATGTCAAAGGGATTGCCTGTGTATATGTAGGTCAATCTTCAAGGAAGCCATCTCTTAGATTTGAGCAACATAAAGAGGGCTATAAGTCTAATAAATATGCAAAATATTATGGTATTAAGCTTAGACCAGACCTCTATGAGAAATATAATCCTATTCCAACTAGAAAAGACGCTGAAGAAATTGAAGAGATGCTTGGCAAAGATTTACGAAAGCAAGGATACGGAGTTTGGTTTAATTAAACTATCAGCTGAGCTTTTTTGTTTGTAAAAGACACACCCTATTGGGTGATTTTTATGTAATTTTCTGTATGAAACACCTCTGGCTTATATTATTCCTATATATGGGATGCCAATCAAAAACTTCTATTATATCATCGGGGGTATCATGGGAATTAGCTGAAAATAGAAAGGCTAGTATTTCGGATGTTCGTTATAAGCTTAATTTTGATATTCCTGAAGATAAAATCGATCCTATTACTGTTGAAGAATTTATCCATTTCAAATTATCAGATTTAACTAACGATATCGTTTTAGATTTTCGTCAACCAGCTGATTATATTTATTCTGTTAGTGTAGAAGGCGAAGCTGTTCCATATAAATTAGTTAATCAGCATATCGTAATTGAAACTTCATATTTTTCTAAAGGAGAAAATTCTATCTTTATTTCCTTCAGAGCAGGAGATATGTCTCTAAATCGAAATGATGAGTTTCTTTATACATTATTTGTCCCAGATCGTGCATCAACAGCGATACCATGTTTTGACCAGCCAAATTTAAAGGGTAGATATTCATTAACTCTAGCAGTGCCAACTGATTGGACAGCAATTGCAAATGGTCCAATCCAATCAGAAAAGGTAATGAATGATAAACGCGTAATAGTTTTTGGTGAAACGCGACCAGTGAGCACATATATATTTGCTTTTACTGCTGGAAAATTTAAACGTATTTCTCAGGAAAAAGATGGTAGAACGATGACAATGCTCCACAGGGAAACAGATCTTGAAAAAGTAGAACGAAACAAAAATGAAATATTTGATCTTCATTCACGCGCTATTTCTTGGATGGAAGAGTATACGGGAATTGATTATCCTTATCAAAAATTTGATTTTGCTTTGATCCCTGGGTTTCAATATGGTGGTATGGAACATCCTGGTGCTATTTCGTATAAAGATGCCAGTCTATTTCTAGAATTATCAGCTACAAAAAATCAATATTTAGGTCGTGCTGGGTTAATCTCTCATGAAACAGCTCATATGTGGTTTGGTGATCTTGTCACCATGAACTGGTTTGATGATGTTTGGACAAAAGAAGTTTTTGCGGGTTTTATGGGTAGCAAAATTGTTAATCCAAGCTTCCCAGAAATAAATCATGAACTTCGTTTTTTAAGTAATTACTCTTCCGCATACGGTGTGGATCGAAGTTTGGGAGCAAACGAAATACGTCAGCCTTTGGAAAACTTAAATATGGCTGGAACTTTATATGGCTCAATCATTTATGCAAAAGCACCCGTTGTAATGAAACAGCTTGAATTACTTGTAGGTGAGAAAACCTTTCAAGAGGGAATGCAAATATATCTTTCTAATTATGCTTATGATAATGCTACTTGGCCAGATCTCATCAGAATATTAGATAATCTATCTAAGGAAGATCTAACAGCCTGGAGTAAAGTTTGGGTAGATGAGCCTGACCGTCCTATAGTTGAATATGATTTAGTAATTGATCAAGATTCCTTAATTCAAGAATTAACACTAAAGCAGTCAGATCCAAAAAAGGAAAATAGAATATGGATGCAGCATCTTAAAGTTAGGCTAGGGTATGAAAGCAGTGACATCTTACTTCCAGCTTATTTAAAAGATAAAGAGATCAAAATATTAGAAGCAGAAGGAATGCATAAACCCGATTACATTTTACCTAATGGCGCTGGCGTTGGGTATGGCTACTTTAAAATGGACCCATTAAGTCGTTCATTTCTTTTAGAAAATTTACCAGAAATCAATGACTCATATTTAAGGGGAATAATTTGGCTAAACCTTTGGGATGATATGCTTGATGGAAATATCAAACCAGTTGATATGATTGAGTTATGTATTAGAGCTTTAGAAACTGAGAATGACATTTTGAATACGAAAAGAATTTTGGCTCGACTTAATTCTACATTTTGGAATTTTTTAACAAATGATCAACGGCAATTAAAAGCAGATGAATTAGAATCAATATTAAGACTCCATATGAATGAAGCGAAAACTCTCACAAATCGCTCTATGTATTTTAGATCATTACGTTCTATGACCTTGACAGATAATGGTTATGAATGGTTAAAATCTATTTGGATGAAAACTGATTCAATCAAAGGATTAACTTTATCTGAGCGAGATTATATTACGATTGCTTCTGAGTTAGCTCTAAGAGAGAAGGATGATAGTCAAAAAATTCTAACTACGCAGTTAAATCGAATATCAAACCCTGATAGAAAATCACGTTTTAAATTTATAATGCCTTCATTATCAAATGATTTAATTGTTAGAGATAATTTTTTTGAGTTCATTAAAAAAGAAGAAAACCGTGCAGTAGAACCTTGGGTTCAATCTGCAGTTGCTTATCTTCATCATCCATTAAGAAGTAAAGAATCAGAAAAATATATTCGACCTAGCTTGGAATTACTTGAAGAGATTCAAAGAACTGGAGATATTTTCTTTCCAGCTAGATTTGTTAACGCAACACTTTCAGGCCATCAGAGTGTAAGTACAAGTAATATAGTGAATCAATTTCTTGAAGACTATCCAAACTATTCACCACCTTTAAAATTGAAAATTCTACAAGCAGCCGATAATCTTTTTCGTGCTTCAATTATAGTAGAACAAACCGATTGAAAGATTGGTATTTAGTGGATTCACATTGTTAAGAATTATTGCGTAATTTATAGTTATGAAGCAAAATCTTTTACATTAAAGGAATAATAAATGAAGAAATTATTGAGTTTTACTTTTCTAATTATGATCGTCAATGCTCAACCTAAGGATTGGACTCCAGAACTAAGCATAAAGATTAAATCAATTTCAGATCTCAATTTTTCAAATAACAATCAAATCGCAATGGTTGTAAGGGAGGCATTGATTGATGGAAAAAAGTCAGAATATTTAAGTCAAATTTGGGTTAGTCATTCTGATAATAGTGAACCTACACAATTTACACATTATGAAAAATCAAGCACTCACCCTCGTTTTTCGCCGGATGGTAAATTTCTTGCATTTTTAAGCTCTAGATCAGAAAAGCAACAAATTTGGGTTATGAGAACTAATGGCGGTGAAGCATGGCAGTTCACTTTTGAGAAACAAGGCGCTGGTTCATTCAAATGGTCACCTGACGGAAATAAGATTGCATTCTTAATGAAAAATCCAAAAACGGAAAAAGAAGAAAAGGATGAAAAGGAGAAAAGGGATGTGATTTTGGTAGATAAAAACTTTAAATATTCACACTTATATTTAAAAACATTCACTACAAAAGTAGATACGAATAAGGCTAATAGGATTACAAAAGGCGAATTTGATATTACAAGTTTTAACTGGAATCCAAATGGAAGGAACATTGTTTTTGCCCAAAGTTTGGAGCCGACATTTAACAGCAGATTTATCTCAGGAGATATCTCTTTAGTAAATGTTAAATCTAAGACAGTAAGAAAACTTATTACTTGGGGTGGAAATGATAGAAACCCGATCTTTACTCCGGATGGAAAGTCAATCCTTTTTACTTCCGATGGAGAAAAGAATGAGCCTATTGGATTTAGTGATGTTTATAAAGTTTCCTCAAATGGTGGTAAACCAAAGAAGTTAGCAGAGACTCCTAATAGGAGTACAAATATCATTAAGTGTTCATCTAATAGCAACTATGTCTATGTTAGTGAAGCTAATAGGACAAAATCAGAGATTTATAAAATTAGCCTTAACAAAAAAGAAATTCGACCTATCCTAAATTTAGATGGAAGAGTGTCCTCTCCTAATATATCTAATGATTCTGAAACGATAGCATTTGTTAAACAAGAATTAAATAAACCCAGTGAAGTTTATCTAAGTGAATTAAGCAATATATCTCCAAAACAAATATCAAACTTCAATTCTAGTTTAGAATTTCCAAAATTTGCTAAAACTGAATTGTTACAATGGTCATCTAAAGATGGTCTTGAAATAGAAGGCTTATTAACCTACCCAGCAAAATATAATAAAAGAAAAAAATATCCTCTTGCTCTAATAATACATGGTGGTCCTGCGGGTGTGTTCTCGCAATCCTTCACTGGAAACCCAAGTATTTATATGATACAATATTTTGCTAGTAAGGGATATGCGGTTTTACGAGCTAATCCAAGAGGAAGTACTGGCTATGGTAAAGATTTCCGCTTTGCTAATTTTAAAGATTGGGGATTTGGAGACTATGAAGATATAATGTCTGGCGTTGATAAAGTAATTGATATGGGGGTTGCTAACCCTGAACGCTTAGCTGTTATGGGTTGGAGTTATGGAGGTTATATGACATCATTTGTAGTTACGAGGACCAATCGATTTAAAGCTGCAAGTATGGGTGCAGGATTACCCAATTTAGTTAGTATGACTACCACAACAGATATTCCTGATTACCTAGTCGCTCATATGGGTGCTGAATTTTGGGAAGATTATGAAACATACGAAAAACATTCAGCAATTTATCGTATTAACAATGTGAAAACGCCTACCCAGGTAATCCATGGATCAAATGATCTAAGAGTTCCATTTACGCAAGGTCAAGAGTTTTATGTCGCTTTAAAAAGAAAAGGAGTGTCTACAGAAATGGTTGTCTACCCGAGGACACCTCACGGACCTAGAGAGCCAAAACTATTAATGGATGTTTCGCCTAGAATATTAGCCTGGCTTGATCAATTCATAAAAAGATGATTAGTCTAATGAAACGTCTCTGGATCATATTGCCTATGTTTTTCTTTTCATGTGAGGAGAAACGATGTATTGATGAATCAAAGATAACTAATAAAGGATGTCCAAAGATCTACCGTCCTGTTTGTGGATGTGACGATAAGACCTATTCAAATGATTGCATAGCTGAAAGCTCAGGTGTTTTAGAATGGACAGAAGGTGAATGCAAATAAATGAAAATTATTTTAATTCAAGATAATAATGGTGATGAAATCCAAGTTGACCTCAACAAATTTGTAAATCATATAAATGAGTTTCACAAAAAAGGAGTAAGCCTTCATGAAGAAAGAGGTCACTATTTTACAGTAGATGACAACTTTAGAGAAAAACTAAAAAAGATGATAGCTGCTTAACTATAAGGATAATCAAATGACAAAATATTTAGATCAATTAAAGAAGGGGAGGGTTTTTTTCTATGTTGTTTTTATAGCAACAATGACTTCTTGTTCTAAGGGTGATATTTCACTAGATGAATTAGATAAAAAATATAACATTTATATAAGTCGTCTATCAGATAACGAAATGCAGAAAAATATTGATAGAGGATTACTACCGATTGCCATTAAAGATAATATTGATGTTGTGGGTTTCGCAAATACGGCTGGGTCTATTGCGTTAAAAAATAATTATCCTACAAAGAATGCACACTTTATTCAAAAACTGGTAGATAACGGATATTTTATAGCAGGGAAAACTAATCTTTCAGAATGGGCCAACTTCAGGTCATCAAGTTCAACAAGTGGATGGTCTAGCATGGGCGGTCAAACAGTTAACCCATATGGTCTTAATAGAACTCCCTGTGGTTCAAGCTCAGCTTCTGGTGTGGCTGTTGCAGTAGGTGCGATTGATATAGCAATCGGTACGGAAACGAATGGTTCTATAAGTTGTCCTTCTTCAGTAAATGGTATTGTTGGAATTAAGCCGACAGTAGGGTTAGTTAGTCGTTCAGGAATTATACCAATATCACACACACAGGATACGGCGGGTCCCATGGCTAGATCTGTTAAAAAAGCAGCAGAAGTTTTAGAAGTGATTGCGGGAAAAGATGAAAATGATCCAGCAACATTAAAAATTCCTAAGGGTTATGATTATTCATTTACAGGCAATTTAAGTATTGATGCACTTAAAGGGAAAAAGTTAGGTTTACTTCCTACTGGGTCAGATGACGAAGAAGGTAAAAAAGCTCTTGAAAAATTAAAATCAGTACTTATTAAGGGTGGTGCAGAGGTTATAGAAGTTAAAGATGATCGCGTGAATCCATCTAAAGAGGAAATCCTAGTACTTATGTATGAATTCAAGGTTGGGTTAGAAAAGTACTTAGAAAATTCAAATTCATCATATAAAACCTTAAAAGAATTAATCAATTTCAATGAGGAGAATAAAGAAAAGGCTCTTAAATACTTTGATCAAAGTATTTTTATTGAAAGTGATAAAACCTCTTCAAAAAAAGCTGAATATCTTAGTGCATTAGAAGTTGTGTTAGGTTCTAGAAATCAAATTGATAAACTACTAAATGAAAACAATGTTGATGCTTTAGTTGGACTGGCATGGAGTCCTGCCTGGGAAATTAATCATGACGGAGGTGATGATGAGGCAATTGGGAAACAAAGTTTTTGGGCTAACGGCGGTCGGGCAGCTATGGCTGGCTATCCTAATATTATAGTTCCATTAGATTTAGTTGACGGTTTGCCGATAGGAATGTCATTTATTGGTACAGCATGGGATGAAAAAAAATTAATTGAATTTGCCTATGCATTTGAAAAGTTAAATAATTTTAATCCTACTCCTGATTTTTAAATAACATATTGTAATTTCCCACATGAGAAGATTCTTTTTCATAGCAATAATTAATTTCATTCTCCCACTCTCGGCTCAATCTTGGACAATCGAAACATCAGATAGCACAAAATATAGTAATGCAAAGCAACTCAGCATAAAAAATAACACTTTAGTTTATGATGTAAGTATTGATGGAGAGCGGAAGACGATCGAGACACCTCTAGATGATTTATTTCTTATTGAACGTGAAAAAGATTCACTTGATTTAATATATAGTGTATTAATCAATTATCTTTATTTTGCACTCTATCTCTTATTGTGCAAGTTTGCTGTAGCATTAATAAAACATTTTAGGAATGTTAAAAAGGATTGTTATAAAGCGAGTGAACATTTAAGAGAACTATACGATACTCAGTATAATATTTTAGCCAAGACTCCTCTACATAGTTACAAACTAAAAAATAATAAATTAAACCCAGGTCGATACTATTATAAAACATGGGTTCTATCATCTGTATTCCTAATAGTATTTAGTTCCTTTATGTTATCTAATTTTCTTGAGAACTTTGGAGTATTGGCTACTTCACTAATTGAAAATCCAATCAGAATAAATTTCTCTCACGTTTTAGCTTCTGCAATCGTTTTCGCGCAACTACTTACAGGAGCTGGATACTATATATTTTATAATAATCAGAAAAAAAGTAAAGAATACATTTGGCCATTATTAAAAGTTTTAATGATGTTTTCTTTAATTTGTATTGCCTTCATAGAGATAATCATATGGGCAAATCTTTCTGCCAGCTTTGATATGACTAAAGTATTGGGATTAGGAGAATTAGATGTAGTAAAAAATTCTCTAAACTACTTCCTTGGTATTTTTGGATTGGGTCTTTCTATAATAGGCTTCTGTTCAGGATATCTAATTAGCCAATATAGGAGTGACTCTGGCGATTCAGTTTTATTGAATAATATTAGATATGTATTTTTTACTACTATTTTAGTTTGTTTGCTCTACTTGCCAAGTCTTCTTTTATTGGCACTTGGTATTCTATTCTTATTAATAATTAGTCTAATTGAATTCATTATTTTACCTGGCAACTTTATTTTTGATAAATTTAAAAGAAATAAGGCTGAACCTATATTGGCGGTTAATAATAAGGTTGATGAAGTTAAAGATGATGTTGTCCCTGAAGTTGTAGCTGAATTTGAAGATAATAAAGAAGATCAAGATGTTGATGATAGTTATATGACTGATAATCCTGAAAAGAGTAATGATGAGGATGAAGAGGATAACTATAATTATCGTGATTCATCAGACTAATTTTATTTTATTAACTGATATCTAATCTGTAATTTGGAGATATATTTCTCCCGAGTCACTAATAAAGGAAAATGAGATGAAACGTTTATTAATTAGTTTTATTGTTTTTATGATGGTCGGCTGCCAAAATAATGTGCAGCAGATCAATTATCCAGATACTAGAGAATCTGATCATGTTGATATTTACCACGGTGTTGAAGTCGCAGATCCCTATCGCTGGTTAGAGGATGATATGTCTGATGAAACAGCCAATTGGGTTAAAACACAAAACAAAAGTACTTTTCGCTACTTGAACAAAATTCGTTTTCGCAGAAAACTTGAAAAACGAATAAAGTCATTAAATAATTATGAAAAAGTCGGAGCTCCATTTAAAGAAGGTGAGTATGAATATTTTTATAAAAATACTGGTTTGCAAAATCATTCAATTGTGTATCGTCAACCTGTAGGCAATAGTGAAAAAACAGAAGTCTTTTTAGACCCAAATAAATTTTCTAAAGATGGAACAGTTGCGTTAAGAGGGTTATCATTTAGTGAAGATGCATCTTTAGCAACATATATGATCACTGAAGGAGGATCTGATTGGCGTAAGATTTTAGTAATTGATGTTGAAACTCAAAAAATAATTGAAGATACCCTAAAAGATGTAAAATTTAGTGGAGTATCGTGGCGTGGAAATAAGGGATTTTACTATAGTAGTTATGATAATCCGAAGGATAAAAGCGTCTTATCTGCTAAGACTCAATTACATAAACTTTATTATCACAAGCTTGGTACTTTACAGTCAGCAGATCAATTAGTATATGGTGGCGAAAAACAACCAAATCGCTATATTAGTGGATATGTCACTGAGGACCAAAACTATCTAGTTATATCAGCTTCTCAAAATACTAGCGGAAACCAGATCTATGTTATGGATTTAAATAATCCTAATCAGACCATAGTCCAATTAGAAGACGACTATTTTTCTCGGTGTAGTGTAGTTGATAATGATGGTAATAAATTTTTTCTCTATACAAATATTGATGCTCCAAACTATAGATTAATATCAGTAAAACTAAATCGACCATCTAAATGGGTAGATGTAATTCCTGAATCGGAAAATGTTCTTCGTGTTGGATCAGGTGGAGGATATTTTTTTGCTAATTATCTAGTTGATGCGAAATCAGAGATCAAACAATTCAACTACAAAGGAGCTCTTGTTAGGACAGTAAAATTACCAGGTATTGGCTCTGCAGGTGGCTTTGGCGCAAAGAAAGATGAAAAGGAATTATATTATTCTTTTTCATCATATACTTATCCTTCAACAACATTTAAATATGATATTGAAAATGGTGAGTCATCATTATATCGTAAACCTGATATTGATTTTGAACCAAGTAATTATGTAACAGAACAGGTATTCTATCAAAGTAAGGATTTTACCAAAATTCCTATGTTTATCACTTACAAAAAAGGACTAGAAAGAAATGGTCAGAATCCTACAATCCTTTATGGCTATGGAGGATTTAATATAAGTCTAACACCACGTTTTAGTGCGACAAATATTGTCTGGCTTGAGAATGGTGGTGTCTATGCCGCTGCTAATCTTAGAGGCGGAGGTGAATATGGTGAAAAATGGCATCTTGCTGGTACAAAACTAAATAAGCAGAATGTTTTTGATGATTTCATCTTTGCAGGAGAGTTCCTTGTTGATAATGGTTATACATCTAATGAATATCTTGCAATTCGAGGTGGATCTAATGGAGGGCTTTTAGTAGGAGCTACTATGATACAAAGGCCAGATCTCATGAAGGTTGCTATACCTGCAGTAGGTGTAATGGATATGTTAAGATATCATCAATTTACTGCGGGAGCAGGATGGGCAGCAGATTATGGGACAGCAGATGATTCCCCTGAAATGTTTGAGTATTTGCGAAAATATTCGCCTGTTCACGCACTAGTATCTGGAGTTTCGTATCCCGCCACACTAGTTACGACCTCTGATCATGATGATAGAGTTGTTCCTGCACATTCATTCAAATTTATTGCTGGTTTGCAAAAAGCACACACAGGAGATAACCCAGTCTTAATAAGAATTCAAACTAATGCGGGTCATGGTAGTGTATCCATGGATCAGAGGATGAAGCTTTCAGCTGATATTTTTGCTTTCATCTGGAATAATATGGGAGTGACGCCCAAATTATAATTTATTGATATAAATAAGCTCTAAGTGAACTGGCAAAAATGTTTTTGAATTAGGAGATAGTATTTTTACTTCATCAATAAATGGTACTCCTTTTGATTCTGCAGCTTTTGATTGAGAGGCCCCATAAGGTATCCTAAAATCATCCCAATGAGTGGGTATAATTACTTTTGGATAATTTGTAAGCGATAATAACCTCTCAGTATAATTATAGATTTCTTTTCTTGAATTAGCAGATCCGGCTAATAGTACATCTGGCTGAAGTCCCCTTACTTCATTCTCAATAAAATTCATAGATCCCATGGTTAGTACTTTATTATTATTAAATCTAAAAAAATACATTAATGAATTGCCTTCTACGAATTCTTTGATCATCATTGGTGCTTTGACATTTTTTGGTATTATTGCTGAACTAAAGTATTGTTTTTTTCTGAGTGCAGAATGCAATGAAGGAAGCACTTTTACTGAAAAATTGCCGAATGAATAATCTTCACCACCTTTCACAGTTATTATTTGATTTTCTGGAACTCCATTTGCTCTAAGAATATTAGCAAGGCTCTCAGTTCCTATAACTTTAGCACCTGTTCTTTTTGCTATATAGGGGACATCAGCCGCATGGTCAAAATGCGTGTGATGTACAAAAATATAATCAGCTGAGCCTATGTGGCTATTTATAACTGATGTATCAGGAGTGAAGCGATCCTCTCTATAATGCTTTTTTCTTTTATCATTACCCCAATCTCTATTCATAGCTGATGATGAAATTGTTTTCGTTGTACTGTTCCCAACAAGCTTAATCCTAGAAAGGTATGGATCAACTAGGATTGTAGAATTTTCATCCTTGATTTCCCAACCAGCAGCACCTAGATATTTTAAAGATAACTGTGAATCATCATTTTTAGGTAATTGATTACAAGCTGATAAAAGTATTGTTGTAATAATTGTTATATGATAGAATTTATTTTTCATAATAGTATCCCTATTGATTTCTAGCAAATTCAAGTTGGCTTTTAAGTATGCCTATTTCCGTTTCCCAGGTATTAGTGTTTAACGCATCACTGTGAGTATTTGTAGCTTCAACAGTTGCATCTCTAATTTGCGCCACCCATTCATCAATAAGCGCATCAACTTGTGCTTTAGAAAATGGCCCACTAACAAATTCTTTTTTTATTTGTTCATATTCTTTTTCATAGCTTGCCCAACCTCCGATTAATTTATCGCATGATGCTGACCATTGATAAATAAAGGCTGGGCCAAACGGAAAGGGTTTGCAGTCATTCCTAGTTTCACCCCATTTATCGGCAATGGGGGTGACTGGATTATTATTCCCCTCGATATTTTCAAATGCATTATCTAGATCCCATGGAATTAGATTGATTTTTTTATTAGTTGGTTCTTCATACCAGAAATAATTATGATTACCACAATCACCAAAACAATACCAATGATACCATCCATCGTCATTTCTGATCATGCGATCAACAACTGCCAATGAAATTATTCTTTTTATATCCATATATTCTGAAATAATATTATTTATTTCTGCTTGATTGGAAGCTTTTTCAAGTCTTTCGCCAAAGCTTTTAATCAATTCAACTGATGGATTTTCATCTTCATTGGTTCTTAATGCATTTAAGAAAGCTTGTTCATTATTAGCGGTTCCTTTATATGTGAGAGGCCATACTTCTTTATAAAGATTTCCACCTGTATCATCAAAGTTATAATTATCAAATGCGCTATCGATTACCTCAACAAGTGAGTATAGACCGGAATATTTACCATTAATCATTAATCGTGCATGTACAGCTCTAGGTGCATTAACCCCCATTGATCTAAATAACCAATATGCTAATCGGTCATGGAGTTGACTTTTATCTAAGTTTTGCGCATGAAACTGAATTTTTTTAAGATTATAGAATAGTGACTCTCTACCGTCCCAATTGATTTTGACCTTCATTGATAATTTTGAACATATTTTTTTACCTGACGGATTGAACCAATCATCTCCAGTTAGACAACCAACAAAAGCACCAACTGAACCTTTGTACCTTATGCCAACTGGGCTTATTGTATCACCTTCAAATATCAGCATACCCTCAACATATTCTTCTGCAGCTGGATCAGCATCAATTTTATCTAATGCACTTTGGGGCAATTTTAATTCATAGGTTCGTAAACTTTTCTGATCATAAATATAATCCGAGTTTTCTTGGAGATACTTTTCATTACCAGTTGGAATAATTATCGGAACAACAAATTCAGAATCATCTGATACATTATCTGCACAGGATAGGAATAGACCAAAAGCAAGTGTGATTAATAGTCTTATTGAACCTTTCAACTTATTAACTACAATCATATCACTTTTCACCAGAGTAATTTTTCGCGTACCAGAGAGAGAAATTTGATAATGTCTGATCATCACGTTTAATCTTGAACTTTTTTAGTGGTGATATTTTTTCAAAATAATTAATCAAAAATTCTGGCTGACCCATGCCATGTTTAATAAAAATAAAATCATTATTTTTTTGACCACGATTGGGATAAAGAAAGGAATAGAGTGTTTCTTGATATCCAATTGATAAACAGGTTGCTTCAAGAGCAGGATCAAGATAAAAATTAATCATTGATGGTATTTGAAAATTGTTAGCAGCAATTCGAGTGTTTTTTAGTTCAGGATTATTTTCTAGATAAGTGCCCAATGTATCTGTTAATCCTTCATACATATAATAACGATTTGTTATATCTGCGTTTCCCTTTAATGGTAGGACATGCCAAAAAGTTTGAGTTGTTATAATCATTATTAATATTAATGAATAAATTATTTGAGCATAGTATATCTTCATGTTATTTCTATTTAACTGGAGACTTAGTAAAAATACTCCGCTAAGAAAAACTGGTGCAGGCCAATTCAATTCAAATTTAGAGAATAACGAGTGTGCCAGAAAGTAACCTAGAGGTACAATTGTCACTACTGTAAAATATTGGATAGGTTCGGATGTCTTCCGCCATTTTTTTAGATTTAAAAATGGGCGTATAATTGAATAATAGAAAAAAAGTGGCCCGCTTATAATTGTTAATCCTAGCCATAGGTTGATGAATTCAGTAATTCCACCCTCGCGGTAAATATGACTTCCTTGATTACGAACGAAAGCCAAGTCATTATTAAGGTTCCAAATGATAAATGGTAAGAATATCAATAGTGCAACTATAAAAGAACCATAGTAATGCATATCTTTTAACCAGTGGCGTTTATCTTTTATTAAAAATGGATAAAGAGCAATTCCTATTGCCGGGAAGAGGGCTGATATTTTTGATAATACAGCAAGACCTAACATTATGCCTCCAATATAAACATACTTCTTATCAACGCAGTATGCTAGGTAATAGTACATAATAGCAAGTGTGGTGAAAAATGTCATTGGAACATCTGGTGTAATGACAATTGCGTTTGTGTGAAATAGCATATTTGCTGTTATGCTTAATGATAAGATAATGCCGACTTGAGTGTTAAAATATTTTTTTCCAAAATGGTATAAAACAAAAGTAAGTATTGTCATAAGTGTAGTCGCGCCTAAACGTACAGTAAAACTGTTCTCCCATATTAATGTGAAGAATTTGATCAGATATGCAATCACTGGACCATGATCAACATACCCCCATGCTAGATGCCTGGCATATATTGCATAATAGGCTTCATCATTAATTAATAAAGTATTAGAAATAAATAAAAGTCTAACTGCTAGTAATAGTATACTTAATGCAATAAATAATTTGAAATCTATATTTCTCATTTATTTGAACACCCAATATTTTGAGCCCAAAAAATTAATAAAGGTACCGCCAGCAATTCCAACTGCCTGAGCTACAACTTTATAAGTTGGACTAAAGGACTCTAATACCATCCATAGTATAATTAGGTTTATAACTAATCCAATTAATGCAACAGTTAAAAACCTAAAATAGTTTAAAACTTTTGGAACTTTCTCAGCCATCGTTTTTGAGAAAGTCCAAAAATGATTTAGTAAATAGTTTTGTAAACTAGCAACAATGAATGTAATAATTGAAATTTGCAATGGTGGATTTAATAGAATATCTACAAAAATGTAGAATAATGTGAGGTTGGTTATTGTTCCCAATAAACCTACAGCAAGAAATTTTGGTAATTTCATATTGTATAAGGTGTGATTGAATGATTCATCGAGGTTAAATTAAATCTCCTATACCAAGTTTGAAATATGCTTTTAGAATAAAATGTTAGTACCATTAATAAAAAATAAAATACCATTTATTGATGTAAGAGCGCCTGATGAGTTCTTAATTGGTGCGGTCCCTACTAGTATTAATCTTCCAATTCTTTCTAACGATGAGCGAATTGAAGTGGGCAAAATTTATAAGGAAAATGGTAATCTAGCTGCAATGGAAAAAGGCTATTCACTAGTTAGTGGAAAAATTAAAAATAAAAGGATTTCTAATTGGATACAGTTTGTTGAAAATAATCCAACAGCTCGAGTCTATTGTGCAAGAGGCGGACAACGTTCAAAAATTGCTCAAAGCTGGTTAAAAGAAATCGGTGTTGATATTGATATAGTTGAAGGTGGGTTTAAGGCACTTCGAAATACGTGTTTAGATATACTTGATAGTGCATCTCGAGATAATAAGGAATGGATAATTATTGCAGGAAAGACTGGTTCTGGCAAAACTACAATGATTCAACAAATAAATAATAGTATTGATCTTGAAGGCCTAGCAAATCACAGAGGATCTGCTTTTGGTAGTTTTGAAACGCCGCAACCTACACCTGTCAATTTTGAGAACAATCTGGCTTATCAGTATTTAAGTATATCTTCAAGTAAAATATTTTTTGAAGATGAATCAAAAACGATAGGCAGAGTAGTTATCCCAGAAAAGTTTTTTGATAAAATGACTTCATCAAAATTAGTATTGATTGAAGAACCTATAGAAAACCGAATCCAAAATATCTATGATGAGTATGTTAAAAAAGGTATCAAGAATAACGATCAGACTGAGTTATCAAAATCTCTTCTAAGAAAACTTAATAAAATATCAAAACGTCTTGGAGGAACAAATTTTAAAATAGTCGATAATTTAATTCGGTGTGCTTTTGAAAAGGATGATAAAGAGATTCATTTTGAATGGATTAAGCAATTATTAGTTAACTATTACGATAAGATGTACAGCTATCAACTAAATCAAAAGAAAGATCGCTGCATAAAATCCGGAGATTGGGCTGAAGTAAAACAATATATATTGAGTAGTGCATGATAGCCAATTATCTTAATAAAATTTTGTTAATATGCTTTTCCCTTATTTGTTTAAAAGGGCAAGACCAATTAGATATCAAGAATGCAGAATACATGCCGTTTCATACGAAAATATTATGGGGGGAAAATGGTTTAATAAGGAAAACAAATCTCGCACCTGCTACAAGGAAAGAAGAAGTTGAACTTCGTGTTAAAATGCTTCAGACTCATCAAAAACTTGCTTTAGTAAGTTTAGGACTACTAGCCTACCAATACTCTCTAGGGCTTGAGCTTGCTGATGGTGATTATTCAAATTTATCAAGCCATAAAACTTTTAGTAAAGTGACTTGGAGTGCTTATATGACATCAGCGTCATTAAGCTACTTTGCTCCACCTGCTTTAATATATGAAAAAAGAGTTAGTTCGATGAAAATCCATCGATGGTTATCATATATTCACTTTGCAGGTATGATGTCTATCCCAGTACTTGGGAAAAATATATCAACTTCGACTAATAGAGTTACAGCAATTGCAAGTCATCAAGATGTTGCAACGGCGACTTTGATCAGTATGATATTATCAGGACTATTAACCATCCTGCCTTACTAAATGATTCTTATAGTAATAGTATTATTTCTATCGTTGACCAGTGCCCAAAATTATGAGATAAAAGGAGCACAGGTAAAATATTACGGTTCACATATTTTCGGTGACTGGATTGGCGTATCAAATGATTTAAATGGATCAATCTTTTATGATAAAAATAATTCTAATCATAAAGCTGAACTTCAAGTAGCCCTTAGATCCTTGGATAGTAAGAATTCAAATAGAGATTCTAATATGTTAACATATACCGAAGCTCTTGATTTCCCAGAAATAAAGTTTAAATCGATAGAAATAATAATGGATGGGGACTCGGTTAAGATTGAAGGAGAGCTTTCTTTCCATGGAGTGACAAATACAATAAATAGCATTGCCAAGATAAATATGTTAGATGGTCTAGAAGTAGATGGCACATTTCTAATTAATTTAAATGACTACAATATTGATCCTCCAACTTTAATGTTTATAAGAATAGACGATATAATTAAAATAGAATATTTTATCAGCGCTAATTAAGTCCTACTGCAAAATTATTAACTAATAATATTATTATATTGAAAAAAAAATGAGAAAAAATAAATTTAGAAATATTGCCATAATTGCTCATGTAGATCATGGCAAAACTACTCTTGTGAACGCAATGCTAAAACAGAGTGGAACATTTAAAGCGCATCAAGATGTTGCGGATAGAGTAATGGACTCTCTTGACCTTGAAAAAGAACGTGGAATTACTATCACTGCAAAAAATACTGCAATATTTTATAATGAAATAAAAATTAATATTCTTGATACTCCAGGCCATGCTGATTTTGGTGGTGAAGTAGAAAGAAGTTTGAACCTTGTTGATGGCGCACTTTTACTGGTTGATGCAAGTGAAGGTCCGTTACCACAGACTCGGTTTGTATTAAAGAAAGCTTTAGAAAAAGATTTACCCGTCATTCTAGTCATCAACAAGATTGATAGAGTTGATGCTAGAATTGACGATGTTATTAATGAAGTTTATGATTTGTTCATTGACCTTGATGCATCTGATAGGCAAATAGAATTTCCCATTATTTATACAAATGCAAAACTGGGGATTGCTCATAATGAACTTGAGAGTGAATCAAAAAATCTAACTCCACTATTTGAATCAATTCTTAATAGTATTGAAGGTCCACTTGTTACAGATGAGCGTAAAGCCCAGTTTTTAATTACAAGCCTAGATTATGATTCTTATGTGGGCCAGATTGCCGTTGGGAGAGTTAATAATGGTATGCTATCTATGAATGAGGCTTATTCATTATGCACTAATAATGAAAACAAACCAAACCAAAGATTCTCAGCTCTATATACATTCCAAGGATTAAATAAAATACAGGTTGACGATGTAGAGGCAGGAGATATAATTGCTTTTGCTGGAATAGAAGATATTTCGATTGGGGATACTATATCGGATAATGATAATCCAGTACCCTTGCCACGTATCACAGTTGATGAGCCAACTGTATCAATGCTCTTTTATGTTAACAATAGCCCTTTTGCGGGAAAGGATGGAAAGTTTTTAACTACTCGTCATTTATCAGAAAGGCTAGATAAGGAGACACTTAGCAATGTTTCCTTACAAGTAATTACTACAGATAGAACTGATGTTTTTGAAGTGCGCGGTCGAGGAGAACTTCAAATGGCTATTCTAATTGAGACTATGAGAAGAGAAGGATATGAGTTTATGGTTTCAAAGCCTCAAGTGATTACTAAAGAAGAAAATGGTAAAATAGTTGAGCCAATGGAAAAAGTATTTTTAGATATTCCTGAAGATAAGGTTGGAGTTTTGACTGAAAAACTGGCCGAAAGAAAAGGGAGAATGATAAATCTTCAGAATCATGGATCAGGTCGAGTTAATCTTGAATTTTCAATCCCATCAAGAGGCCTTATAGGTTTCAGATCCCAGTTCATGACAGATACTCAGGGCGCAGGTATAATGAACAAACTTTTTGATGGACACGCTCCCTGGTTTGGGCCAATTCCACAAAGAAACTCAGGTGCATTGGTGGCGGATCGTAATGGAAAAGTCACTACATATGCTTGCGTTGGGATGGCTGATCGTGGAGAATTATTTTTAAATGTTGGAACAGAAGTTTATGATGGCATGATCATTGGTGAACGTAATAGAGATGGTGATCTGGCCCTTAATATTACTAGAGAAAAAAAACTTACGAATATGCGAGCTGCAGGATCCGATAATACAATAACGCTGCGTCCACCTAAACAACTATCGCTTGATCAATGTATTGAATTTATAGCAGAAGATGAGTTAGTTGAAGTAACTCCACTTAATATTAGGCTCAGGAAAATGGAATTAGATCAAAACAAACGAGTATCAATAAAGAGGAAAGAAAAATATAATTCTAATTAATAATGATTAAAAAAATACTAATAGCTATAATCTTTATTCCTATAACGTTTGGTCAGGACGGATTAACTATTAGTGGAAAGATTATAGATAAAGTTTCGGGTCAGGATTTATCCGGTGCTAATGTATTTGAAACAACTACTGAGGAAGGAACATCAACTAATGTTGAAGGTGAATATTTTTTACTTCTTCCGGAAGGGAATTACAAACTCAAAGTAAGTTATATTGGATATAATTCTATTGAGCGTGAAGTAGACCTAAATAAAAATATTACTATAGATTTTCAACTTGAACCTGATCCAATAGCAATGAGAAGTATTGATGTTTCAGGAATTGCACCTGATCACAATATTAAATCAACTGAGATTAGTGTTGAAAGGCTAAGTATTCGTCAGGTTGAACAAATACCTGTAGTTATGGGTGAAACGGATATAATGAAAACTATACAGCTTTTACCTGGGATTACTAGTATTGCTGAAGGACGTAGTGGATATATTGTTAGAGGAAGTGGGATCGATCAAAATTTAATTTTGATGGATGGAATGCCAATCTATTATTCATCTCATATGCAAGGATTGTACTCTGTGTTTAATTCTGACGCAGTTAAAGGATTAACAGTTTATAAAGGTGGTGTGCCAGCTCGATTTGGAGGACGTGGTGCATCTGTATTAGATGTCAAAATGAGAGATGGAAATATAGAACAATTCCAAGGTAGCGTAAGTGCGGGCTTAATCACTTCAAAATTTTCTTTAGAGGCACCAATTATTAAGGACAAATTTTCACTTTTCTTGTCTGGGAGATCAACACGACTTAGTGGTGGTAGTTTATATGATAGAATAAATGATGGTACTCAAACCGGTGGCCGTCTGAATAGTGATAAAGGGACTGATGGCGGAAAAAACAGCGGAGGAAAAGGAGAGAGTAGTGAGGGTGGTGATTTTCGATTCTTTGCACCTAATGAAAGTTGGTTTGATATCAATGGTAAGGCCATATATCATATTAATGAAAAACAAAACTTGAATTTGTCTTTCTATATTGGAAGAGATAGTGCATATACAGTGGGGTTTACTGAATGGGGCAACCGTGCAGCATTATTGCGTTGGGAAAATCGCTTTGCAAATAAATGGTTATCAAATACCTCATTTATATATAGTAAATATTACACAGCTAATATTTCAGGGATTTATCATTTTCATTCTGGGATAAAGACACAAAGTCTCAAGCAGGAATTTTCATTTTTTCCAGATTTAAATAATGAGATAAGATTTGGCTTTAGCTCAGAATATCAAGATTATAATCATGGCTCATTAGAAGATGCAACTCAGAATGATGGAGGAAAATTTATGCCTGGGATGCAAGGCCTTGAAAGTGCTCTGTATTTAGAAAATGATCAAAAAATAAATGACAGAATTTCTTTATACTACGGAATTCGAAATTCATTTTATCATCAATTAGGTCCAGGAGATCGATTTACTTATGATGAAGTGTCCAATGAACCTATAAATGCAGAATTCTTTTCTGGAAAATCAGATGTGATTTCTTCTTATAGTAACTTAGAGCCTCGGTTATCGATGACCTATCTTTTGTCAGAACAGAACTCATTTAAACTATCCTATAATCGCAATGCGCAATATTTAAGATTGATGTCTTTAGGTGCAGAAATTGAATGGTATGATATTTGGATGCCAACAACAAAAAATATTAAGCCTATGCTAACCGATCAATTTGCTATGGGATATTTTCAAAATTTTAATAATAATGAAATAAAAGTTTCTGCTGAAACATATTATAAAATATTGAATGGTGCTGCTGACTTCGAAGATGGTTTACATAATTATTTAGTTGATAACTTAGAGGCATATGTTGCAACAGGTAAAGGTTTGGCATATGGTTTTGAAGCATCTATTGAAAAACCAAATGGAAGATTAAGTGGTCGTGTTAGTTATAACTATGGTAAGAGTGATTATAAAATCGATGTAATAAATAAAGGACGATGGTATCCATATCGATTTGATAAAACACATAGCCTTACGATGCTTTCTAATCTCCAAATCACAAAAAACTTTTCCGTTTCAAGTACCTTTATATATTCAACAGGTCGACCAGTAACTCTTCCAGAGGGATATTATTATATAAGTGGTATACCCTTCCCTTACTGGGAAGGAAGAAATAAGTATCGTTTACCAGATTATCACCGTCTTGATTTAGGAATTAAATATTCACCAACCTTATTGAGAAAATGGACAGGTGGTATTAAAACAACAATAGATGTGGCTTTATATAATGTTTATGATCGAAGAAATATTCATACGATAAATTTTGTTCAAGGTCAAAACAGGTTATTCGAGCAAGTTGGACTAAGTACTTATGGCTTTATGCCTAGCATAAATATCAATTTAGAGTTTTAGGGCATGAAAATTTATAAAATTTTATATCTTTCCTTTTTATTTATTCTCTTTTCATGCGATGGATTCAATGAAGAAATTGTTCCTATTAGTGTCAATGTTGAAGATGTAGAATCCATCTTAGTAATTAATGGTGAAATCGAAGAAGAAAAAATAGCTTGGGTTCAAATCAGTTATTCTGAGGATATAGATGCTTCTATAAGTTCACCCATTAACTATGAAATAAATGCCTCGGTATCCATTGCAAAAAGTGATGGATCAAGTGAAGAAATGTCTCATATTTTTAATGGAATCTATGTTGGTAGTAGTATTAAAGGTAAAGTTGGAGAGACTCATACGATGACCATTAATATAGGCGATCAAACTTATACTGCAACTTCAACCATGTTATCACCACCAGGCTATCAAGGGGCTTGGGTATATCAACTAGGTTCCAATAATAATGGAAAAAATTCCAATGACAAGGGTGGAGCTAGTAAATATTCTGATGAATGGATCATTAATGATCCTTCTGCAACTCGCAATCGTTATCTTTTCGAATGGTGGGCCAATGGAGTTCATTATATTAGACAAGACTGGGCAATAGATGATAATCGTATTGTTAATGCAAATGAAGGACTAAAGTTATTTACAGTCACATTAGATCCACTAGCAAATCAGTATATTCAGCATCGCACTGCAGAAATTGATAAGATTACATATGATTATTACAATATGTATGAAAAAATTGTAAGGGGCCTTGTGAGTGTAACTTCACAAACACCATATAATCCTGTTTCCAATTTTGGCAAAAATACAATTGGCAATTTTCGTGCAGTAGCTTTTTCTACAGCAATCTTATTAACGCCACCTGATATTTTTGTAATTGCTCAAAACAAACAAAATGTCTTGGCATTTGAACCAAACTCTTTTTTCAAAAAATATAATTTATTTTGGAGCAATTCTTCTGGTGTAAATGAAAATTCAAATGTTGTATCTGATTTTAGATTAGGAATGACAAGTGACAATATCAACTTTCATGTTGATCACAACCTTAATAATGGTTCAACTTACTATTACCGCTTACAAGTTGAAGATGGTGAAGGAAACGTTTCAATATTATCACCTGAGGTAAGTGCTGCTCCAAACGCAAATGTTCCAGCAGATACAACATCAATAACATTGGGAGATTTGCCAACCAATATTGTTGCAACCCCCGGCAATGGCCAGATCACAATTTCATGGACTCCAGCTGCGGATGGTAAACTTATGCATGGACTTTATTGGAGTAACAAAAAGGGGATTACCTTAAACAATACTTCGAAGAATAATGCATTTTGGGATGTTCAATCCCCTTATGTTCATACAGGGCTCGATAATTCACAAACTTATTACTATAGAGTGGCGGTATGGGATGGTTTAGAAGTTCGCTTATCTACAGAGGTTAGTGCTAAACCAAATTAGATTTAAGTTTATTGCAAGTTTTTTTGACCATTATGGGAATAATGGTATATTTCTTTTTTAAGGTTACTCCTCTAAATTAAAGCATGAGGAGTAATAAGATTTTATCCATCATCGCTTTATTTTTAGCTATCGGCTGTTCATCTAATGAACCTGAAATAAATATTGAAGATTTTAGATGTTATCCAAATACTATTTATCTTATACGCCATGCAGAAAAACAAAAGATCAAGGGCAACAAAAATCCTGAATTAACTAGGCAGGGATTTGCTCGAGCAAATGTCTTGGCTGATTCACTTGGATATCTAATGGAGGGAATCATTTATTCGAGTGAATTTGCCCGAAGTCAACAAACAGTTGTGCCACTTTCTGAAAAGTGGAATACAGATATAAGAATACATAGAGCAAGTGACCCTGATGGGCAAATTGATAAAGCATTATCTCATTGTGGAAAAATAGTAATTATAGCGGGTCATTCTAATACTCTTCCAGAATTGATTAATTTATTTGGTATTACAGATGAAATAACAATTGAGGATGAACAATATGGTGACCTATATATGATTCGGTGGCAAAATTCATTACCAATTTTAACCATTACTCATGTGGGAGATTAAAACCGTGAAACAAATACTAAGATTATTCCCTATGTTTTTTATTCTTATTATGGGTTGTGAAGAATACAGATTAAAAGTAGTTGAAGAAAAACGGGTTATAAATACTTATCCGTTCTCTGAGCCAAATCCTATTCCAATATTAACACAGGATAAAAGATTATATCCCTATCATAAATTTCTCGGTTATAGTCATGAAGCAGTTCCACAAGAATGGAATGTGATTAAGATGGAGAATAAACATATTGAAGTTTATGTATTACCTGAAGCAGGCGGTAAGGTTTGGGGAGCTATCGATAAATCAAATGGTGAAGAATTTATTTATCGTAATGAAGTCATGAAATTTAGAAATATTTCACTTAGGGGCCCGTGGACATCAGGTGGAATTGAATTTAATTTTGGAGTAATTGGCCACACGCCTTCTACAGCGACTCCGGTTGATTATATCACTCGAAGAAATAAAGATGGGAGTGTTTCTACTTTTGTTGGCGGTATGGATCTTCCCTCAAGAACGCAGTGGAGAGTTGAGATAAAAGTGGAGAAGGGTAGAGCGAATTTCGAAACAAAGGCAATGTGGTACAATCCCACGCCAATGGTTCAACCTTATTATAACTGGATGACTGCAGCAGCTTTTGCACAGGATGATTTGGAATTAGTGTTACCAGGTAATCAATACCTAAAACATAGTGGTGAGGTTAAGCCTTGGCCAATTGATGTCGAAGGAAGAAATTTATCGATATATGACAATAATCGTTTTGAAGGCCATAAATCATATCATGTTGTTGGTGAATGGAAAAACTTTTTTGGAGGTTATTATCATAATGATGATTATGGATTTGGGCATTGGGCTAACCATGATGAGATGCCTGGGCAAAAATTATGGCTCTGGGCTTTATCTAGTGAAGGTGGAATTTGGGAAGACCATTTAACTGATACAGATGGTCAATATGTGGAGTTTCAGGCGGGAAGACAATTAGTTCAATATTCACCGGGGAATCATAATAACCCAATTCGAAAAGCAGGTTTTGACCCATATGCTACGGATAACTGGTCTGAATATTGGTTCCCAGTTAAAGGAACTGGTGGAATCAAGGAGACTTCCAAGAATGGTGTTATGAATGTTGAAGTAGATGGAGACAAGATTCAGATTAGTGTGCATTCATTTATTCAATCCAACGGGAAACTTAAGGTGATTTCTGGTGATAGTAAGATCTTTGAACAAGATGTTCCTTTTCAACCCATGGTTTTGCATTCATTTCAACTTAATCATCCTTATCAAACTGATTTCGAAGTAATTGTTGAAAACCTCGATCTACATTATCTTTCTAATCCCTCACTTCTCCGAATTGACCGGCCGTATCAATTAGAGCAATCAATATTAACTGATCTCTCCGATGGGGATCAAAAATTTCATGCGGGCTATGAATTATTAAAAGAACGGCATTATCAAAAAGCACAAGATTTATTTGAAGAAATCTTAGAAAAGAGTCCTAATCACTTACACGCTAATAAAGGAATGGCAGATCTTTACTTTAGAAGTGGAAAATATATTGATGGTATCAAATCAATAAGAAAAAATCTACAGATGAATGCTTATGATGCTGAAAGCAATTTTTTAGCGGGGAACTTATATCGCGCATTACGTCAATATACGAATGCTAGAGAAGCATTCGGCTGGGCAGCTAGATCAATGGAGTTTAGGTCAGGAGCATTCGCTCAAATAGCAGAAATATATTTGAGCGAAAATAAATGGGATATGGCAATTGAATATGCAAACAAGTCAATAGATTTTAATCGTTATAATATCAATGCATACGAAGTCCTTATCATAGCTAATAGAAAGCTAGGGCAGATCACTGAAACAAAAAAATATATCAAAACACTATTAAGTATTGATCCATTAAATCATTTTGCAAATCTTGAGTCTTACTTTTTAAATCCTATTGATACTTTTTGGGATAAATATGTTTCACCTATAAAGAATGAATATCCAGATCAAATTCATTTAGAATTAGCAATATCTTATTTCAATCGTGGATTGAATGAAGATGCTCTTGACCTATTAATCGTTTTGTCAGATAGCACAAATAATCCTTTGATCCAATTATGGATGTCTTATTTAATGAATGAACCATCTGGCTTAGAGGTAATATCTGGAGCTAATTCTGATTTTATCTTTCCCTATAGAAGAGAATCTATATCAGCTCTTGAATGGGCTTCCCAAAATAGTGACCAATGGGAATGGTCGTACTTTTTGGCTTTGAATTACTGGGCGAAAGATCGTGATACTGAGGCTCTTAAGCTAATGAATGCTTTCAAAGCGATTCCTGATCATGGACCCTTTTATTCTGCTCGAGCATATTTAAGAAATAAATATAATAATAGTGGTGTTGAAAAAGATCTGGATAGATCAATATTATATGATGGGAACTCATGGCCAATTCAGCTTAATGCAGTAAAATATTATCAAGATAATAATTCATGGTCAAAAGCTTTAGAACTAAGTGAAAAAGCAAACAACCAATTTCCCAATAATTTTAATATCGAAATCATGCACGCTAAATCACTATTATATCTAGGAAGGTATGATGAATGTATAGATCTTCTGAAAAAAGCAAAAGTTCTTCCATCGGAAATGGCGCGCGAAAGCAGGCAGTTATATGAATGGGCATATATTGGTAAATCTCTTGGATTAATAAAAAACAATAAAATATTGGCGGCGCGAAATTCGATTGAATCTAGTCGAGAATGGCCGAAAAATCTTGGAATAGGTAAACCCTATAAGACAGATGAGAGATTACAGAATTTTTTAGATGCATATTTAGATGAATCAGAGGATATATCGAATTTGAAAAAAAATCTAACAAAGATCTCAAAAGAATCAAGTGGATATGCTCTTATATTGATTAAATCAATTATGAAAATATTAGGTTAAGATGGGAAATAAGAAAAATAAGAAAGATAAAAGTTTTGAACAGTGGGAAAAGCTAGGGTTTGCTGGGCTCATACTTTCGGCGCTTAATAATGCGGGTAAAAGTGAAAATAAGGTTAAGAAGAAAGAGGTTATTAAAAAGGAATATTGGTAATAATTAACTTATAGAATTTCTTATTTTGATAAGCAAATCACGTGTCAATTTAATTCCTTCAATTTCACTATGGACATTACCTTCATATTCAATTCCCACATAACCTGAATACCCAGCTTTAAGTACAATATCCATAATTTTATAGTAATCTGATTGAATTTCATTTCCATTTGAATCGAATTCATGACTTTTAGCACTCACAGCTTTAGCATAAGGCATAAGTTCTTTCATCCCCTGATATCGGTCATACCATTCATCGCCCTCAATTCTAAAATTTCCAAAATCTGGCAGAGTACCAACGCGAGGATGATCAACTTTATCCATTACAGCTGAAAGCCATTTACCATTTGATGAAAGACCTCCATGATTTTCGACAATCGTATTTAATGCCAGTGTCTCACCAAACTCAGTTAATCGTCTTAGGCCATCCGCAGCTAATTCAATTTGCTCATCATAACTCCCAAAACTTCTTGCATTTACACGTATCGAATGGCACCCTAAAAATTTGGCAGCCTCAGCCCATTTGTAATGATTTTCTACAGACTTAGTTCTTTTCTTTAGATCGGGGTCTCCTAAGTTTCCTTCATTATCACACATAATAAGTAAACTACGGACACCTAGATCGCTTGCTCTTAGTTTCATTTCTTTTAGGTATCTTTGATCTTTAGCCTTATCGAAAAAGAACGAATTCACATATTCAACTGCTGAGATATTTAATTCATTTTTAGCAACAGAATAAAAGTCTAAATGATCAATCTCTTTGCTTTGAAGAGATCTGTGAAGTGACCATTCTGCCAGTGAGATCTCAAATGGGTTGGATTTTGAACAACCAGAAATTAATGAACTGCTAATACCAGTTAAGGCAATAGCGCTTGTTGCAGCAGCAGTTTGTTTAATGAATTCTCTACGTTTCATAATTATAATTTTCTAATTTTTATATTACGATACCATATTTCTCCATGATCGCCCTGGAATCCGATATGACCCTCATAGGATTTTGCAAAAGATGGCATTGTATTAAATTTGCTTTTTGCAACTAGATCCCACATTGCATCACTACCATAATTATATTCTAAAACTTTGTTTCCATTAAGCCAGTGCTCAATTTTATTATCTTTTGCTTTAATTCGAACTTTATTGAACTCTCCTACGGGTTTAAGGGTAACATTGTTTGGAATTATTAAATCATAAAGTGCGCCAGCTGAAGAAAGAGTATTTTTCCCCTCAGTATGGGTTTCATTATCTAGTACTTGCATTTCAGGTGCTGATTGCCAAATATAATCACCTTCTTCAGTAGCATAATAAAATATGCCACTATTTCCGCCAGTAGAAATTTTCCACTCAAGTTCTAATTCAAAATCTTTATATACATTTTCACTAATCAGGTCAGTTCCATGCCCAGGTATTGTTTTTAGAGTGCCATCAACTATTGCCCAATGATCTGAAGGAAAGTCAGATTGGCGATATCCACGTATTCCTTTTACTGTCTCACCATCAAAAAGAATTTCCCACTGAGGTTTGCTGGAACAGCTTGTTAAAATAAATGTGCTAAGCAATATAATTATCTGTTTCATAAATTAGCCTTTTGGGTTCCATTCACCTCTAGCAACAGCAGGCATGAATGTTTCTATATCATTATTAGGCAACTTTATTGTTTTTTCTTTTTCCGCGCTCATGTAAGCTGCCATAAGAAGTCGTGTGACATCTAATCCGTCATCAAAATTTTCATCTGGGCGTTTTCCATTTAAAAAAGATTCTACCATATGTCGGTTTTCAGCAGTATAACCATATACTTCAGCTTCACTACTTACAACAGGCATACCACCAGATTCTGCATTTTGTTTTTCGACAAGATCTTCACCTTCACCTCCAGAAACTTTGCGACTAAAAAAGACTTTAAGATCAGGGTCAAGTGTATTGACAAACATTGAATATTCTGGGCCAAAAAGCTCCATGCTTAAACGCAGTCCTTCTCCAACAAAGCACCAAGATGTCGTTGTCTCAACAATAAGTTTATTTCCATCTTCATCTAAATATTCAATTAAAGAACGAGCAAAATCTTCTGAAGGTTTTTTTGAATAATCGGTTTTCCCATTACTATTGTCAGATAAGATCTTTACATATTCTGGCCTTTGCCATTTTAAGCAATCAGTGTGTGCGCTGATACTAATCGGCGTAATTGAGTCTCTTGGTTTACCAGGTTCTGTTAGCATAAACCTTGCTTCTTCAACTGAGTGACACATCATATCATTAAGAACTCCGCCACCTTGTAAAGCGCCTTCCCAAAACCAAGGCATATGGGGACCGCTATGTTCTTCGGCAGCTCTTGCTAAATAAGGTCTGCCTGTAGTCGCTGCACCTCTAGCCCAAATAATCTCTTTGCCACGAGTAATCGATGGTGAAAAAACCTGATTTTCTAAATATCCATCCAAAAGTCCAACGCTTTGAGTTAATTCCAAAACTTTTTGAGCTTCAGCAAAATTGCGTCCTAGTGGTTTTTCACAAGTGACTCCAATTAATTCACCCTTACCACTTGAGATAGCATTAGCTATTTCTTCAAAAGTTTCAATCCGTGCAAAATTTGGTGAGCATACCCACAATGCATCAATATTAGGATCAGCAATCATTTCGGTAATTGAATCATACGCCCTTGCATTGTCACCAACACCGATATTGCGAGCAATAGCAGCTGACTCTTCAGCAGATGTTTTTGTTTTAGACATAACGCCAATAACATCTACATTTCTAACCGATATTAAAGATTGAATATGAAACCGTGTAATAAAGCCACCGCCAATAAATCCTATTCCTAAATGATTTTGACTCATAGAATTAAACTGACTTCAAATCTTCTTCCGTTACTTCAGGATCATCTCTAAAAAATAAGAAGAATATTAATCCCATAATTATACAGAGCGATGCGGGAACTAAGAAAAATTGCCACCAAATAGTTTCTCCAGCAGGTGTTTTAAAGGTGTCCCATATATATCCTGTAAATAAGGTGCCAAGATAATTACCCATTCCCCATGTCGCAAAAATAAATAAAGCTTGAGCGGAAGCGCGCATATCATCAGTTGCCTTTTTATTTGTGTAGATATTTCCAGTTACCATAAAAAATGCATAACCAAATCCATGTAATGATAATGCAGCAACTATTACTGGTAGGCTAGGAATCATAAATAAAAGGTATCTTAAAGGCCAAGCCATGATTCCAATAAACATTGTCCAGCGAATACCAATTTTCTTTATCGCAACATGTAACAATAATGTCAGAACTAGAACCTCTGATATTTGAGCAACTGTTTTAGTTGCTGTTAACCAAGCTTCAGTTGCTCCCATGTCAAGAAGAAAAGGACCAGTCGGTATATAATAAAACTGCATTTCTGTAGTGACAACAAAGGCGACCAGCATAAAGATTAGAAAATTTCTATCCTTTAGCATCCCAAATGCTTTGAGAAAAGCGAACGGATCTTGTGTGTTTTTAACGGGTTCAGTCCTAGGTAAGGTAAAGCTATAAGCTCCCATTAATGCAGAGACTCCTGCTCCAATTAGAAGCAGGTCACTCATTTCAGTTAGATTCTCAGTCTGCCAATTACTTCTAATAAAAGTAACAATCCAACCAATTGCAATCCATCCTATTGCACCCCAAACCCTTATTTTCCCAAATTCCTCATCCGCATTTTCTAAATGCCGAAAGCATATAGAATTTGTAAGAACAAGTGTTGGTGCATATACAAGGCAATGGGCCATCATATACCACCACATTGGAGCGAATTCCGTTTGAATAGCTGTTTGATAAAGTAGAAATGATCCTAATAGATGAGCGATACCAAGAAATTGCTGTGATTGCATTAGTCGGTCAGCTAATTGACCGCCAATAAAGGGGGCAAGAATGCAAGCTAACCACATACAACCATAAATTCCTGCAATTTCTGTACCTGTAAATCCTATCTTTTCAAGATGGGCTCCTAGAGCAGTCGTCCATGCTCCCCAAATGGCATACTGAAGGAACATCATTATGGCGAAACGTGTTTTATTATTCATAAAATGTTCTCCAGTTTAAGTTAAACTAATTTTCTTCTTTTAGGATCCCATTCAATCCGACGGCCTTTCTGATATGATTCGGTAGCCATCGCACATGCCACTGCTTCATGAAATGCTACATCAATATTACACCTTGGTTGAGAACCATCACGAATTGAATCAAGCCAATCTTTAACATGAAGATGGGTTGGATCAACACGTTTTCCTTCACGATAAGTATATAACAATCCCTTTTGAGCAAAGTAGCGCGACGTTGCAGATGTTACTCCATCGACTTGTTTTGAGCCTGGAGAATAGGTATAGATAGGATAACTCGGATTGATGATGCCACTTTCAAGTCGATCTTTATATTGAGTGGAATATTCATCAGCACTTACGATAAAACCATGAATTGATCCACCACCGCTTTGACCTCCCATTTGCATCGTAGCATCGTGGCCCATAATACGATTGCCTCTTGCATTACTACTTGATAGACTTGCACTATATAATAGTGTTAGGTCCTTTTCAGGGTATTCGAATGTTGAATGCCAGATATCTGGGACATCTCTCCCATCTTTGTAGAAGTATATACCACCAGATGCTGAAGCATACTTTGGTATACCGAGATCCATAATTTGATTTACAGCATCGAAGTCGTGTGACATAAGATCACCTGACAAACCAGTGCCATAATCAAACCAGCAGCGCCATCTGAAGAAGCGTTTAAGTGCATCTTCTCCAAATGGTACTTTGTTAGGAGATGGCTCCTGAAATGTATCCCAATCAATGGTATTCTTATTACCATCAGGATGTATATCCCACACCCATGCACCCCATGGTGAATTGCGATTGGTAGCAATCTCAACCAAGTTCACAGGTCCAAGAAGACCCTGTTTATATATCTGTCTGGCTTTTTCATTTGCCTCAACTTGTCGATTCTGATGTCCAAGCTGAAAGGTGATTCCATTTTCTTTTACAGCATCATATACATCAACAGCTTCATCAAATGTCCGTGTCATCCCTTTTTCACAATACACATGTTTTCCAGCTTTGGCTGCTGCAATAGAAATTCTGGAATGCCAATGATCAGGAGTTGCAATGATTACTGCATCAATAGCATCATTAGCCAGCATTTCTGTGTAATGACGATATCTAGTTGCACCCACTTTAGGCTTTCCTCCAGGACGAACTTCATTTTGTGAAGCATTTAAACCTTGTTCAGCTCGATTATCAAATAGATCACAAACTCCAATTAATGAACAATTCAAGTCTTCCTGACTCATAAATGTTGCAAATTGTTTATCTAATTTATTTTTTTGTGAATTCTTATAAACAGTATCTGTCCAACCTTTAGTAGCAAAGCCTGCTCCTCTAACCAAATGGCCACCCCTTCCACCATAGCCAATTATACCTATATTTAGATGGCGGCTGTTTGTTAATGATTTAACAATATTTGGAGCAGATTTTTCTTCAACTAAATTTGATAACAAGTTTGCTTTTTTTGCAGCATCTCTCCTCATCTTTCTCCATAGGTTAGCTAGAAAAACGCCAGCAACCGGAACCGTTGCTAATCCTTTGATTAAATCTCTTCGTTCTAAATTTGTATTTTTTGAAGGTTTTTCTTTTTTACTCATTTTATTACTCCTTTAATTCTTTTCCATATTTGGTAGGAAGCGATCTAAACCGATAATGTGACTAGTTGGGAAACAATACAGTACCCAAAGAGCACAAGCCTCGATCAAATTTTTATTTACAATCAAATAACTCCCTTCACCAGGTCTTCCATATTCTAATCCTAGTAAAGGTGGGGCGAATAGATAGTATAGGCATATAAATGTCATGCCGACTAATGATCCATATCTGGATAACAGACCTAGCATTAGAGATAATCCCACCAATGTCAGTCCCCACATATTTACATAATCTGAAATAGTAAGAAGTGTAGGGTTAGCAACTATAGCTTTTGCCAATCCAGAGAATATCCATTTTGAATCCAATAGGTATGCGGCAGATGACCAATATGGGTTTATCAATTTTGAAATTCCTTCATATAAAAAATGCCAGCCAATGAGAACTCTCAACACTACCAATCCATAAAACTGAAATTCATTATCTTTAATTGATGAATGTAAACTCGCCATTCTACCCTCCCTATTTAATTGGATATTGTATAAAATCGAAGGACTAATGATAAGGGCTATTTATTCTATAAAACAAGGATGAATTTTTTGTAAGTCAACATTGTTTAAAGGATTAAAATGAAGCTACTTTCCTTTAGTTAATAAAATAAAAGACATTGTCCTAGAGGAGGGATATTATGAAGAAAACATTCATTATCTTTTTATTAGTATTTAGTGGGGTATGGGGTCAACATTATCAAACAGATTTCCCTCCAAGTGAATTTAAAAGTCGATGGGATGGTGTTTTTTCCCAAATTGGCAATAATTCCGTTGCTATATTACAAGGCTTTCCGTTATCAAATGGTTTTATTATGCCTCGTCAAACTAATGCATTCTATTATTTATGTGGTATAGAGACTCCTCATGCTTACATACTTTTAGATGGAAGAAATCGTAAAGTTACATTATATATGCCTCCCAAAAATGAAAGGTTAGAAAGAAGTGAGGGAAGGATACTCAATGCTGAAGATAAAAAATTGATTAAAAAACTTGTTGGTGTAAATGATGTTTTATCAACTCATGAAATGAGAGAAAATTTTCCACCTAACTTAAAAAGTAGTGTTACAATTTATACTATGTTTACTCCTGCTGAGGGACAGGGGCAAAGTCGTTATGAATTAGAAGTGGCAAATGCTTCAATTGCAGCTGACTCCTGGGATGGTAGAATTAGCCGTGAAGGACGTTTTGTTCAATTACTTAGGACTAGAAATCGGCGGAATGAGGTAAAAGACTTAACACCCATTATTGATAACCTTAGAAGTCTTAAGAGTCCAAGGGAAATTGCTTTGATAAGACGAGCTTCACAATTAGCTGGATTAGGAATGATTGAAGCGATTAAAAGCACAGAGCCTGGAGTATGGGAATATCAATTAGATGGAGTAGCGCGCTATGTTTATTTGATTAATGGTGCGAGATTAGAGGCATACCGCTCAATTACAGCATCAGGAACAAAAAACATTAGTAACGGACACTACTATCGTAATGATAGTCAATTAAAAAATGGTGATATGGTGTTGATGGACTATGCTCCAGATTTTCGTTACTATGTTAGTGATATTGGAAGAATGTGGCCAGTTAATGGAAAGTATAAACCATGGCAAAGAGAATTATTACAAATAATTCTTGAATACAGAAATGTTGTATTAGATATAATTAGACCTGGTGTTACAACAGATCAGATTCTTAAAGAGGCGCAGAAAAAAATGAAACCTATAATGAAAAAATATAAATTTTCTAAAACCATTTATAGAAAAGCAGCAGAAAAAATGGTTATGACCGGGGGAGGAGTGTTGTCGCATCCCGTGGGTTTAGCTGTTCATGATGATGGACCCTATCGATATGGCCCATTAAAAGTTGGGCACGTATTTTCTGTGGATCCTCAGATGTGGGTCCCTGAAGAAAATCTATATCTTCGTTATGAAGATACGGTTGTAGTAACTGAAAATGGGAATGAGAACTTTACTCACTTTTTACCTTCAGAATTAGATGAACTTGAATCATTAGTACGCGAAAAAGGTATCCTTCAGTCGTATCCTGAAGATTTAATGAAGTGGAATTACTAATCAATGGAGATTAATATGAAAAATATCATTAGAATAATCACAATAATGCCTTTGATAATTATTATGACACTTATGGCAGATGATAATTATAAGATGCCACCGAAAGCAATTGCAGATTTAGTAGATGCACCAGCGACTCCAGGCGTGAGCTTATCCCCAAATAAAAAACAATTATTGATATTAGAGCGATCAAGCCTTCCATCAATTGAAGAATTATCTCAAACTGAACTACGATTGGCAGGGCTCCGAATAAATCCTGCAACTAATGGAAGAAGTCGCACAAGTTATTATACTGGTATATTGATTCAAGATATCAAAACTAGTAAGCAAAAGAAAGTTAAAGGTTTACCAAATGGTGGTCGTATTTCAAATGTCACCTGGGCTCCAAATGGAAATTATATCGCGTTGGCTATTACTAAAGGAAATCAAATTAACTTATACATTGTAGATGTAAAAAAAGGCAGAGCTAAACTATTATTAAAGCCAGCTCTTAATGCTATATATGGCACCCCTTTTTATTGGATCTCAGATAGTAAGGGATTAATTGTAAAAACAATTAGTGATAGTAGAGGTGCTCCTCCTAAAAAATCTCCTGTTCCTCAAGGCCCAGTTATTCAAGAAAATCAAGGTAGTAAAGCACCTGCTCGGACTTATCAAGATCTTCTAACAAACTCATATGATGAAGAACTCTTTGAATACTATATGAATTCACAAGTAATGAGAGTTGAACTAAATGGCAAAGCAAAAAAAATTGGTAAGCCTGCTATTGTTCGTAGAGCAGAACCTTCTCCAGATGGTAAATATATTTTGCATGAAACTATTCATCGACCTTTTTCATATTTAGTCCCGATTTATCGTTTTCCAACTCTTGTTGAAATTTTAGATGAGAAAGGAAAGTTGGTTTATACCGTGCGAGATATGCCATTGGCTGAGACAATCCCAATTGGTAGAGATGCTGTAATCTCAGGACCAAGGTCATTTGGTTGGAGAGCTGATGTTGGATCAACTATCTATTATGTAAATGCGTTAGATGAAGGAGACCCAAGATTAGATGTTCCATATAGAGATCAAATTTTTACAGTTCCTTCTCCATTTAAATCTGATCCAGTTTCATTAATTAAATTAGAATTAAGATATGCTGGTCTATCATGGGGTGATAACAATACAGCATTAGTCTCAGGTCGAAAATGGACAGAAAGGCGTTCAACGACTTGGCATGTTAATCCTTCGAATTTAAATGCTTCCAAAATCATTGATCGACTGTATGAAGATAGATACAGCGATCCGGGTACACCCATGAAACAGTTAAATGAATATGGTCGATCAGTCCTAATTCTATTAGATAATGACAAAAATACTTTATTAATGTCTGGAAATGGTGCATCAGCAGATGGAGATCTTCCCTTTCTAGATGAATTAAATCTTAATACTAAACAATCTAAAAGGCTCTGGAGATGTGAAGCTCCTTATTACGAAAGAGCAGTTAGTGTTGTTGATTTAATTAATAAAGTGGTTCTTACTAGTCGGGAGTCAAAAAATGAACCCATAAATTATTATTTGAGAAACCTTACGGATAATTCAATTAATAGCATTACTGACTTTAAACACCCTTATCCACAAATGAGTGGTGTATATAAAGAAATGCTTACATATAAGAGAGATGATGGTGTAGATCTATCAGCAACACTTTACCTTCCTCCAGGTAGACAGCCTAGCGATGGTCCTCTTCCTTTATTCTTGTGGGCTTACCCTAGAGAGTTTAAAACTTCAAAAGCCGCATCCCAAGTTGTAGGATCTCCTCATCGTTTTTCCAGAATCAGTCCAACATCTCCATTAATTATGCTCTCATATGGTTATGCAGTCCTAATGGGCGCAACCATGCCAATTATTGGAGAAGGAGGACAGGAGCCTAATGACAATTATGTAAAACAATTGGTGTCCAGTGCTCAAGCAGCTGCGGACTTGATGGTTTCAAAAAAGATAACAACTCGTGATCAGATTGCAATTGGAGGCCATTCCTATGGAGCCTTTATGACTGCAAACCTATTAGCACATTCTGATATATTCCAAGCGGGGATTGCAAGAAGTGGTGCTTATAATAGAAGCTTAACTCCATTTGGATTTCAATCAGAACAAAGAACATTTTGGGAAGCACCCGAAATTTATTTTTCTATGTCGCCTTTTATGCATGCACAAAAAGTCAATGAACCTATATTATTGATTCATGGAGAAGCAGATAACAATTCTGGGACTTTTCCAGTTCAGAGTAAAAGGTTCTATCATGCCTTAAAGGGTCACGGAGCCACCGCAAAATTGGTAATGCTACCACATGAAAGTCATGGCTATAGAGCTCGAGAATCTGTGATGCATATGTTATGGGAGACTGCTAATTGGTTAGATACGTATGTTAAAAAAGAGGATAAAGATTAACAATATGAAGAACAAAGATATTTCTTTTGATACCAAGATAGTTCATTCAGGTGAGCCTGATCCACCTATTGAAGGTGCAGTTAATGTACCTATTTTTCAAAGTTCAACTTTTGAGTATACTGGACAAAAGTCTTATGATGAACTAAAATATATTAGACTTAATAATACTCCCAATCATCTTGTTCTCCATGAAAAACTCGCAATATTGGAAAAAGCGGAACGAGCAGTTGTTACTTCCTCAGGTATGAGCGCAATAACAACCTCTTTATTAACATTTTTGAAATCAGGAGATCATTTATTAGCTCACAATACATTATATGGTGGGACAGCTGACTATGTTAAGCATGATTTGCCAAATTACAATATTAGTACAGACTACATTAATGTCTTAGATCCATCAAGTTGGAAAAGTAAGCTCAAGTCCAATACCAAAGTAATCTATGTGGAAACGATTACGAATCCATTATTGGAGGTAGGAGCTTTAGATGAAGTTGCGAAATTCGCAAAAGATCATGGTTTAATATCAATGATTGATAACACATTGGCGAGTCCCGCATTATTTTGTCCGATACCATTAGGCTTTGATATTTCTGTTCATTCAGCAACAAAATATCTTAATGGTCACACGGATATTGTTGCTGGAGCCATAATAGGTAACGAACCTCATATGACTGAAGTCAATTCAAAGCTGATTCATCTTGGAGGTTGTCTTGATCCGAATGCTTGTTTCTTATTAAATCGGGGAATGAAAACTTTATCGTTAAGAATGAAAAAACAATGTAGTAATGCTATGCAGGTTGCCGAATTTTTAAATGACCATCCTAAAGTAATAGAAGTTAATTATCCAGGTCTCTCATCAAGTGATAGTCATGATAGAGCAAAGAAATTATTATGCGGATATGGTGGAATGGTTAGTTTTGTACTTGAGGGTGGTGAAAAAGTGGCAGATGAATTTATGGGAAGATTAAAAATCCCTATGTGTACAGCAAGCCTAGGAGGAGTTGAGTCATTAGTTACGCGTCCAGTCCAAACTTCACATTCTTTATTGAGTGATGAAGAATTACTAATAGCAGGTATAGATAAATCTTTGATTCGTTATTCAGTGGGTATTGAGTCAGGAGATGATCTAGTAGCCGATTTGAAGCAGGCATTAGATAAATCATAATTATCAATTATTTAAGAAAAGGATTCACTATGAATAGAATTCATATAATTTCAACATTTTTATTAATCGTAGGATGCTCCAAGTATGATATAGTGATAAGAAATGGTACGATTTATGACGGCTATGGCTTTGAACCTTACGTTGGTGATGTAGCACTTAAAGGTGATAAAGTTGCATTAGTTAAAGAGAATATATCTGAGAAAGGTAGGAAGGAAATTGATGCAAAAGGATTAGCTGTAGCGCCGGGATTTATCAATATGCTGAGTTGGGCAACAACATCTTTAATTAGAGATGGTCGTTCATTAAGCGATATTAAACAAGGTGTTACTTTGGAAGTTTTTGGTGAAGGATCCTCTATGGGGCCTTTAAACGATTTGATGAAAGAACAACAGCAAAATAATACAACAGATTATAAAATTGATTGGACAACACTAGGTGAATATCTAGAGTCACTTGAACGTAGAGGTGTATCTACAAATGTAGCATCTTTTATTGGCGCAACAACACTTAGAATTCATGAAATAGGATTTGAAGATAGACCTCCGACTGATGATGAACTAGACAATATGCGTTCATTAGTTCGGCAAGGGATGGAAGAAGGAGCTTTAGGCATTGGATCATCGTTGATTTATGCTCCAGCATTTTACTCTTCAACTGAAGAATTAATTGAGCTATGTAAAGTAGCCTCTGAATATGGTGGTATGTATATTTCTCATATGAGAAGTGAAAGCAATAAATTATTAGAAGCTTTAGATGAATTAATTACCATTGCTGAAGAAGCAAATATTCCTGCGGAAATTTATCACTTGAAAGCAGGAGGTGTGAAAAATCATTACAAAATGGATTTAGTAATTAATAAAGTTAATGGAGCACGAGCAGGTGGACTTGATATCTCTGCAGACATGTATACATATGTTGCTGGAGCAACAGGATTAGATGCACATATGCCACCTTGGGTACAGGAAGGTGGATATGATAAATGGGTAGAGAGATTAAAGGATTCTAAAATACGTGCCAGAGTGAAAAAAGAAATGACTTCCGATGCGAAAAATTGGGAAAATTTGGGCTATCATGCCGGACCCGATGGAGTTTTATTTGCAGGATTTCGCAATCCAGATTTACGTAAATATATTGGCATGACATTAGAAGAAGTTGCAGCGAAAACTGGAAAACATTATGCAGATGTTGCGATGGATTTTGTAATTCAGGATGGAAGTCGAGTTGATGTTGTTTATTTTTTAATGTCAGAAGAAAATGTCAAGAAACAGATTAAGCTCCCTTATATGAGTTTTGGTTCTGATGCAGGTTCCATCGCGCCTGAAGGTGATTTTATAAAATACAATCCACATCCAAGAGCATACGGAAACTTTTCCCGGTTATTGGGAAAGTACGTACGCGAAGAAAAAGTTATTCCATTAGAGGAAGCTATTTATAAGTTGACGAGTTTATCTGCTAATAAACTTAAAATAAAAAAACGGGGATTAATAAAAGAGGGATATTATGCGGATGTAGTATTATTTGATCCAAATACAATTTCAGATCATGCTACATTTGATAAGCCACATCAATTAGCTACCGGTATGCACCATGTCTTTGTTAATGGTGTTCAAGTGTTAAAAGATGGTGAGCATACAGGAGCTTTGCCAGGTAGAGTAGTTCGAGGTCCTGGTTATAAAAAATAATTATGACTTCAGATAAAAAACTAACAAGACGATCATTTCTTAAAAAAACAGCCGCAACAACTTCCTTAGTTGCTTTTTCGCCGTTAACGATTTCATCTATTTTTAAAGGCTCATCTGATGACAAACGAATAATCGTAGTTGGTGCTGGGCTGGCTGGATTATCGTGTGCATATGAATTGGACCAAGCAGGATTAAATGTGATTTTGATTGAAGCGCGTTCACGGCCTGGTGGAAGAGTTAGAACTTACCGCGATCCTTTTGCCGATAATTTATATGCTGAGATGGGAGCGGAATATGTTGATAGCACTGATAATCTTGTTAAGCAATATTGTAATAAATTTGGTTTGAAAGTTTTACCAGCGAAACAATATGATGGTGTTTATATAAGAGGAAGACGCCTTAGTATGAAAGGTATACAATCTGGAACAGATTCATTACCTTTCGAAGGAATACAAAAAGGCAAATTATTTGGACAAGAAGTTCAATATATCCAAAAGTGGATAGATTTAGTTAAGCAAAAAGGCGCTAACTCACCAGAAGTACTTGCATTGGATAACATGTCAGTTGAAGAAGTGCTGAAAAAAGGTGGGGCCCCCAAAGACATTATAGATTTATACACTTACACAAATGCAACAGAAGCAACTTCCGTGCCATCTAAAATGTCTGCATTATATATGGTGTTGGCAAACTCAAGAACATCTGCATTTAGTGAGAACACTGTTGAGGGACGAATTTTTGGAGGAAATGATCAGTTACCCAAGGAATTTGCAAAGAAATTGGGAACAAGAATTAAGTATAACAGATCATTACGAAGCCTTGTTTTCAGCTCTAATAAAATTACAGCAAATGTTATAGAAGATGGAAAACGCACATCAATTAAAGGTATAAAATGTGTATTAGCAATTCCAGCTTCTATATTAAGAACTATCAAAATTGATCCTGGTTTTACCGCAGAGAAAACTAATTGTATTCAAAAGCAACAATACGGTCATGTAATGAAGGTAGCCATGCAGTATCGTCGACGTTTTTGGGATGATAATAATTCGATTGGACAACGTGTATTTACTGATACTCGACTTCGAAGAATATATCATTTTTCTATTAATCAGCCAGGCCCGCGCGGAATTTTACTAACATTTACTTCTGGAGAAGATGCTAAAAAATTGGGACGTTTAAATGAGGATAGAAGGATGAAGGTGGCTCAGAATACGTGTAAAGATATTTGGCCAGAAGCCCCACAATACTGGGAAAATGGAATTACAAAATACTGGAATGAAGATCCTTTTGTTAAAGCCAGCTACTCTTTATCTGGAGTGGGACAAAAAGGATATAGGGAAATATTGGCAAAACCTGAGGGACCAGTTTTTTTTGCTGGAGAACATACAGCTATCCACAGAGCTTCTATGAACGGTGCAATTGAATCAGGTTTGCGTGTTACCGAGGAATTAAAACGAGCTTTATAAGTATACTTATTAGTTAAAATGCAGATAAAAAATGTACGAGTTTGGTCGGAAGATCTAAAACTAACTCAACCCTATAGTATTTCTTATGAAACGATTGATTCCGTAGAAAATGTATTTGTACATATTGAATTAGAGGATGGTACTTGGGCAATTGGTTCAGGTTCTCCAGCAGAGTTCGTTACAGGTGAAAATAATTCTTCATGCTTAAGGGCATTAAAAGATCATTCTAAAAATCTATTGTTAGATAAGAATATTAATTCAATCGAAACGATTTGTAGATCGATCAATAAAACTTTGCCATCTAATCCCGCCGCACGCGCTGCCTTAGATATAGCTCTTTTTGATGCATATAGTAAAATTAATAATGTGCCTTTATATAAAATTTTTGGGCGATGTCATGAGGGGTTACATACTTCAGTTACAATGGGAATAAAATCAATAGAAGAATCATCAATAGAAGCAGAAGAGTATGTTGCAAAAGGATTCCATTTATTAAAAGTCAAAACTGGAAGTAATGTTGATCACGATATTGAATTAATACATAAGATAAGAGAAAGAGTGGGCAAGGCTGTGGGAATCCGAGTTGATGCTAACCAAGGATACAACAAGGAAGACCTTATAAAATTTATTGAAAATACAGAAAAACATAATATTGAATTAATTGAACAACCTTTTCCTAGAGAACTTGACAGTCAGATGCAGGATTTACCTAAATTAATTAGAGATAAATGCGCTGCCGATGAAAGTTTGCACAGCCCAGATGATGCGCTCCAGCTAGCAAAAAGCCCACATTATTTTGGAATATATAATATAAAACTGATGAAGTGTGGTGGTTTATCTTCAGCAAAAAAAATTGCGGAAACTGCCAATAAAAATGGTATTGATTTAATGTGGGGATGCATGGATGAAAGCATTGTTAGTATTTCTGCTGCCATACATATTGCGCTGTCTTCACCTTCGACAAAATACTTGGATCTTGATGGCAGTTTTGATTTAGCAAAAGATATTGTATCAGGTGGATTCAAATTAATGAATGGGAAATTAATGCCAACAATGAAACCTGGGCTTGGTGTTGATCTTAATGATAAAGTCCTAGCCTAATATGCTAAACGCAATTGTTTTTACACATAACCTACTAGCAGAGAATTTTGCAAAAACTGCACATGGATTACTTCGAGGTACAGAAAGATATAATGTTTTAGCCGTAATTGATTCTCTTCATTATGGAAAAGATGCTGGTGAAGTTCTAGATGGAAATAAAATTGATGTTCCAGTTTATAAATCTATAGCTGAATTTATTGATGCTTCTGATGTACAAGCTGAATGTTGCATTGTTGGCGTAGCATTCCCTGGTGGTATATTGCCAGCAGAGTGTAGAAGTGAATTAATTGAAGCTACGAGATTTAAGCTTTCAATCGTTTCAGGACTTCACCATTACTTAAGTGATGATTCTGATTTTATAGCATCAGCTGAAAAATATAATGTCGAATTGATTGATATTAGAAAACCGCTAGGTGTATCAGATCTGCATTTTTGGTCTGGTAAAATTTTAGATATAAATGTACCTATTATTGCAGTACTTGGAACCGACTGTGCTGTTGGTAAACGGACCACTGCTAGATTGATACTAGAAAACTGTAATGAAGAAGGAATTAAAACTGAATTAATCTATACCGGTCAAACAGGTTGGATGCAGGGGTATAAACATGGATTTATTTTTGATGCGACACCTAATGATTTTGTTAGTGGGGAACTTGAAAGAGTCATTTTAGAATGTGTTGATCAGTCTAACCCTGATTTGATTTTATTAGAGGGACAATCGTCATTGCGTAATCCATCAGGGCCTGGAGGTTCAGAATTTATTTTATCAGGAAATGCAAAAAGTGTGATTATTGTTCATCCAATTGGTAGAAAATATTTTATTGATCTTGAAGAATTTGAATATGAAATCCCAGATTTAATTGATGAAATAAAATTAATTGAATCATTTGGAGCTAATGTTATTGGTGTAGGGTTAAATGAAGAGGGTGCTACTAAAGATGAACTGAACAAAATCAAAAATAAATATAGTAGTCTATTAGAAGTTCCAGTTGTTTTACCATTAACAGATGGCGTAAAAGATATCGTAAAATTTATTAAAGAAAATTTATCTATATGAATAGATCACAATTTAACAAATACTTGTTACCTGGGTTTATCTTTCAAAGTCTTATCATAGGTGGAGGATATGGAACAGGTCGAGAATTAGTAGAATTCTTTCTTAGCGCAGGACCTATATATGGATTGGTGAATATGGCTATTGCTACTATTATTTGGAGCGTTGTTTTGGCAGTTTGTTTCGAATTCTCTAGAATGGGTGATCACTACGAATATCGATCATTCCTAAAAAGTATTTTGGGTAAAGGCTGGATAGCTTATGAATATCTTTATTTGATAGGATTAGTCTTAGTTGTATCTGTAATGGGATCTGCTTCTGGAGAAATCTTTAGTGAGATTTTCAATGTTGAAGAAATTGTAGGTGTGATGATTATGATGGCATTGGTTGGATTGATTGTTTTTTATGGTACACAGCTCGTAGAGAATATCTTATCAATATGGTCCATAATCCTTTATGCTGCATTTATTACAATGTTCATCGTTGTTTTTAAAATGTTTAGTAGTGATATAACGGCAAACTTTTCTTTACAATCTGAAGGACCTAGTCTAGTGATGGGCGGAATAAAATATGCAGCTTACAATATTGGATTGGCTCCAGCCATATTATTTTGTGTTCGTCATTTAGATACACGAAAAGAAGCGATTGTTTCTGGAGTTTTGGCAGGAATAATTGGCATGATACCAGCATTAATTTTGTTTTTAGCTATGCTAAGTCAATATCCAAATATTTTATCAGAAGCTGTGCCAGTAAATCTTATTTTAGATAAAATTGAATGGGGTTCTTTTAAGTTAATTTTTCAAGTCGTATTATTTGGGACATTTATAGAAACTGGAGTGAGCATGATACACGGGTTCAACGAAAGAATAATTTCTGTAAATAGAAATTTAGATGATAAATGGCGAGCACTAATTGGTATTGGGTTATTAATTACATCTATTTTTATTGCGAATGCAGTTGGACTAATTAGTCTTATCGCAAAAGGATATGGTTTCATTACATGGGGCTATTGGATTATCTTTGTTATACCAGTATTAACAATTGGATTAAAAAAGGTTATAAATAATGAATGATTTAATCAGTCAATTAAAGAAATATGCCCTTGAGGATTATCCAATACCGTTAGTTACTGAATTTTTAAATGACTATAAACTTTCCACTCACGAGTTAAAGGACTATTTACATTTTAAAGATAATAAGTATGCGCGAAACCTTGTTTATAA
>Ga0208639_1000197_pt1 | contig 47815 bp, 42 predicted proteins | sample ETNtaG_33_FD_185772 | JGI IMG/M metagenome (GOLD analysis project Ga0208639, IMG submission 185772) | Marine microbial and viral communities from oxygen minimum zone, Eastern Pacific Ocean - ETNP201310SV76 (SPAdes) (version 2) | ecosystem: Environmental > Aquatic > Marine > Oceanic ...
GGATGGTGGAGTGGTCATCGGGGACATTGATGACGGTGGCTGAAAGAAAAGAAATAGATAGTGCAAAAGCAAATAGTGCTTGTCTCATTTTAGCTCCTTGGAGATTCATATTCTGTTTTAAACGGTATGCTATTAGCTACTGACTTAGAATTTATAATAACCTGAGTTATTAAAAAAATAAGGAATCAATCACTTTAAGAGAATCATTTTTCTTATATGAGAAATATCGTTCACTCTCAATAAGTAGAAATAAACTCCTGAGGTAACATTCTGTCCTTTATCATTGGTACCATCCCAGTCAATTGGGGAATTACCCCTCGGCCTATTTCCATAGATCAACCTATTTACGAATCTGCCTTTCACATCGATTATGGAGAGTTCTACCATCCCTGGACTTCGTAAATAAATAGGGATCGTGGTCCTTGAATTGAATGGATTAGGGTGGTTGGGGTGCAATATGGCCTGACCAGGTAAGACCTTGTCCTCACCAATACCTACACCATCATTGACCGATATATCAAAGACCACAGGCAAATGGTCCGATGCCTCTTGCGTGTCATCCCACTCCAATCCATAATAATCTAAATAGAGGTCATCCATTGCAATGGTATTCAATATGTAGTGTTTACCTGTGTCTATTGTGGCATCTGAGTAAAAGACATAATCTAATTTACCAGGGTTGTATGATGAACCATCACTACGCCAAGTATATCCCATCCGCTTATATGTATGTCGTGAGAATAGGTCAATGATCGCAGTGGAGTCCCAGTCTGGCAAAAAATCATTTCCGTACTGTTCCTCATTTTCAATGTCTCCGGTTCTGATCGTCTCTACCTGCTGCCTATAACCAACATAATTAAAATCTCCCACATGAACAAAGGGTGTACCTGGCTCTATTTCAAAAGGGCCTGAATCACTCTGGACCCAGTCTCTCCACGTGCTTGCGAACTCATCGACCTGCTGCTGTCTGTCCTCATTATTGGCACAGCACGACAAATGTGAGTTAAAGATCAGTAGATCCTTTCCAAGTTCAGCGTCTGTATCCAATAATGCAGCCATGGTTCGTTCTGAACTGATCATATTTGCATCATTGACAATTGGGAATCTTGAGAGTACGACCAGGTCCCTGTAGGTCCAGCTTGCATGCCACTGATCATTTGGAAACCATGATTGGATGATGTCATCTATCTCATTCCATTCTCCATGCTCTTGCAGGGCAATGACATCAGGGTCAATGGCTTGAATGATCCGTTTAAAATGCAACTGCCTTTCATCATCAATTATGCCCTCATTCAGGGTATTGTATGATAAAATTCTTATGTCACTATCATCCAACCTGCCCAGTGTCATTGGCTCTGGCTGTGGGACCTCATCCTCACCAATGGTAAAGAGAACACCTCCTGGTTCATCAGGCAAGAGATCTCCGCCTTCGGCAAACTCAGACAGCACGATCTTTCCTTCTACGAGGGATTGTGAACCATTAATGGTCAGTGGAGAAGATTCTCTCGCGATCGCTATCTCAAACTGTTGCGATGTGATGGTAGGTCCAATACGTAGCACAAGATCATTCTGATATAGTTCATTCTGTTCTTGGCCTACATACTGGTAGCCCGAACGATCCCCGAAGACCCACTCCAGTTCAGCGCCAATCCCATGAACATAATGGCCTGTAGATGAGTCACTGTCAGCATCAACATATAGATGGAAGTCATTCCAGTCCTGCATCAAGACCTCACCCTCATGAAATTTGAAATACATAAACAGGAATTCTGAATCATACGTAACCTTCAAGGTAGAATAATCAGCGCTGATCCCGTCTCCGTATTGATCAGAATAAGCCAGTGGTACATTCTGCCAATCATCAAATAGGCCATCTATATTTATAGGATGTCCACACAAAATAAGTGAGAATAAAAAAGGGCTGAAAAACAACTTATTCAGCCCCTTGGTCATTTTATATTTTGATCGATAATTATGCATTCATCATGTCCAGCACTAGCCTCACACCCCATCCTGTTGCACTTCCTTTTGGATTGACGCTATCTGGTTTCGCGCCCCAGGCAGTACCAGCTATATCAAAATGAACCCATGGTATGCTATCGTCAACGAATTCCTTTAAGAATGCGCCACCAGCTATGGAACCAGCCTGCATAGGTGCGCCAGTGTTCTTGACATCGGCTATCTTGCTTTGAACTTGTTTACAAAATTCTGGCCAAAGGGGGAATTCCCATACTTTTTCTCCCGTTGATTCAGAGGATCTCTTGACCTTCTCCATTAGAACATCATCAGTTCCCATCACCCCTGTTGCCACATGCCCCAGCGCAACCAAGACCGCGCCGGTGAGGGTTGCAAAATCTAATATGTATTCTGGATCGTAGTGCTTTGATGCATAGGAGAGTCCATCAGCGAGTATCAAGCGACCCTCTGCATCCGTATTGAGAACCTCGATCGTCTTACCGTTGTAAGCCTTTAGAATATCCCCAGGCTTATATGCCTTGCCACCATTGAGGTTTTCTGTAGAGGGTATGATCCCAACAACATTCAATTTGGGCTTTAAGGATGCAAGCGCCTTGAAGACACCAAGGACCACCGATGATCCACACATATCATATTTCATTTCATCCATCTTGCCAGCGGGTTTGATAGATATTCCACCAGAATCAAATGTGAGACCCTTGCCCACTATTACCTTTGGCTTCTCTCCTCCACCATTCATATACTCCATTATTATGAACTTTGGAGGCTCATCCGTCCCCTGTGCAACTCCGGCCAAACCACCCATGCCCATCTCAGTGAATTCCTTCCTCTCAAATACAGTTAGCTTCATTCCACCCTCTTCGGCAATGTCTCTGGCAGTTGAAGCGAGTTTGGTGGGTGTTGAAAAATTTCCAGGGTGGTTACTTAGATCCCTTGCCAGACAAACAGCATTGGCAATAGATGCTCCCTTGAGCACACTCTCATTTTCACATCCCAGCACTGTCGCGGATCCCAACTCAAATAGATCTTTGGTCTTTGTCTTATAATCAAGGAATTGATAACTGCCTAGTACGACTCCCTCTCCAAATGCTTGGCAATCATCATCGTTATCACAAAAACATTCTATGGCAAGGTCAATGATCTTTTTTTCAATCGCAACTCTAGACGCCTTACCAGCCACGAGTCTCGCAGTATTTGAATTGAATTTCTCTTTTTTTCCTAAGCCTAATAGCAAGACCCTCAGGTCATTGACATAAAATAAATGAGACTCTCCATTCTTGCCCTTTACATCACCAATTTCTATCGCATTTGATAGTGTCCCTCCAGATGAATCATCGATCACCTGGGCCATAACAGTAAAACTTTTATCTTGGTATACACCAACTGCAAGAAGTCCTGCACCGGTCTCATTCCATTTTTTATTAGAAAGATTGATGTTTGAGAGATTTGCCATTGAATTCCTTTTTACTTTTGTGATAATTAGCAGGGGAAATTAGATATAGTATCCAATACATTCATCTTTATAATCTGCATTTTATACACTAATACTTTACTATAACTTTGATCATCATCTAATGAATATTTTAAATATTAGGCCACGAGAACTACGCCTGGTCATCATCCTAATACTGATGTTCTTTTGCATCAGTGCGGCAAGTATCACGGGATCTGCCGTAAGGGATGCTGTTTTCCTGGTCAAATTTGAGAGGAGTTATCTCCCTCTCATGTATATCGCCATCGCTATTGTGATGGCTTTCATGATAGAGACATACAAAAATCTTATCAGTGACCGAGACGCATTATCATTGATCACTAATTCTGGCGGTATCTTTGCACTTAGCCTTCTTGTATTTCATAACAATTTAAATGGCTGGATGATACCATTGCTCTATGTATGGATAGAGGCCATTACCATTCTCATGGTCTTACAATTTTGGATGCTTGCAGGTGAATTGTTAAATACGAGACAGGCAAAGAGGATATTCCCCATCATCATTGCCGGTGGTTCTTTTGCTGCCATTGGCTCTGGATATTCCATTAAACCATTTGTGGATATATACGGGTCAGACAATCTATTGACCATAACCATTATCTTTCTTTTTCTCAGCATAATTGTTGGACAATTCTTAAGACCTTATATAGGGATCATTAATAACTCTAAAGAGAGATCAGAGGCTGTCCTCCAATTGCAAAAAGTGAGATTAGAACCTTATTTGAAATATATTGCCATTATGGTGGCGTGTTCTGCCTTCATCTCCAGGGTCATTGACTATCAGTTCAAGGTCATGGCAGTAAATGCATTTCCTATACAAAATGAATTAGTGAATTTTTTTGGAACCTATTATATGGCCACTGGAGCCGCAACATTATTGATGCAATCTGTGATAACTGGCTTTATCCTAACACGATTCGGAATCCTGGCCGGTCTAATATTCTTACCCGTGACTTTGGTTTTTGGTGCAGGAGGATTCCTTGCATTAGGATCGATGACAGCTGTATTCATACTAAAGTTCTCAGATCAAGTATTCAAATTCTCAATGAATAACGCAGTGAGAGAGATACTCTGGCTTCCTTTAACATCCATAAAGAAAAACCGATCAAAACCAATCATCGATGGAACGATCAAGTCCATTGTAGAAGGTCTTGCAGGGCTGGCTATTTTCTTGCTGGTCACTTTTAACCTTATACCTGAATCAAAGATCTATCTTTTAAGTCTTCTAGTACTAGCCTTGGCCATATATTGGTTTTGGAATTCATTCAGGATAAAAAATGGGTATCTATCAGAGATCATGAGTTCCATAGAGAACAGGCAGTTGAACCTTGACAGGGTACAGTTTGACCTGAATGACTCAAGCACTGTAAGTGCATTAAGATCGACTCTAAAAGACAAGGATGATTATAAAAAACTCTTCGCCATAGACCTGCTTTGGACTCTGCCACTTGAACCTTGGAAAGAAACGATACAGAACCAGTTTTCAATTGGATCTCCTGAGATAAAAAGAGGCATACTAGAGCTCTGTTGGTTGAAAAATGATATATTAACTGACCAAATGGTCTTGGACCAGATTCAATTAAAAGATGAGATATCACCCTATGCAATATCCTGCGCAAGTGATAGAAATATTAGCACGCTTGGATCATTGATCCAAATATACATAGATAGCAAGAATACTGCTCTAAGGTCATCAACGTTGGTCGCCATCATAAAAGATGACCCTGATAACTCTGAGGTCATAAAATTGATAAATGACATATTAAACAATGGTAACGATAAAGAGGTAATTGGCCTATTGGGATTCTTGATAAAATCAAAATATGATATCCAGGAGGATCTGGTCTATACCTATTTGGACTCTCATAACAGGAACATAAAAAGCGGAATTCTAAAAGTGATCGCCCGCAATCCTAAGGCGCAATATATAGATCCTATTATTAGACTATTGGATGATAAGATTGTCTCCGTTGATGCAGAAAAGACATTGCTCAATTATAATGAAGATCTAATATGTGAAAGACTAATGAGATACTTTTCAGATCCAGCCTCAACAAATACGATAAAGATCGCTATCTTAAAGATCATTCATCAATTTCAGGATGAACACATCATAAAAATGATCATATCAAATATGGATGACCCTGACCTAAACATCTTAAATGCAAGTTGCAATGCATTGAACAGGATCTCAAAGTTCCACGGCCTTTCAAAAAATGAACTCGAGCAAATTGAAATTGTTATCAAGACCATATCGCTAAGGGCCTTTCAGTTGCACCTTTTCAGAAATGCACTTTTGACTGACCCAGATGCTATACTTTTACTAGACCATATTGATAGTGACCTAAGAGTGCTTGGACATTTAATATTAAAACTTGGAACATTAAATGATCCAAACATACCTATCGAGTCGTACTTGAGATATGTTGACAGCAAGGACCCTGATCTACTTCCACTGGTGCTGGAACTTGTTGATTCTACTTTTTCCAGTAATACAATAAAACTAATATTGCCATTGATAGATCCAGATATGGATCCTGTGGCAGTTGCACCAGTCCTACTTGACAAAAAGATTTTATCAAAGAATGAGATGCTGAAATTTTGGGTAGAGAACCCACATAACTGGAAAACAAATATCGCACTACAATTTCTTTTAAGAAGTGAGAATACCCATATATTGAAAAAAATAAAATGGGAGCAATTACCTGAAGGCCTACTAGAGATCAGATATTTTTCAATAATGGAACGTGAATATTTGAATCGAAATTTCATTAATAATAATTTTACAAATAAGGAGTGTAATGAGATGTACTCAGTATTAGAAAAAACACTTTTATTAAAATCTGTTGATCTTTTTAAGACCATACCAGGAGATATCCTCTCAAATATAGCGCAACTTGCCATAGAGGTTCAAACTGGCATAGACGACATCATCTTCAATGAAGGAGACCATGGTGATTCATTATATATCATAATCTCTGGCAAGGTCAGCGTAACACGTGGCGGACAATCAATTGCAATCTTAGGGCAAGGAGATTGCATCGGTGAGATGTCACTACTGGATCAAGAACCACGGTCAGCAGGAGCTCTCGCTGTCGAGGATAGTATCTTATTGAAAATTGACCAAAAAGGGTTTTATGAATTAATGTCAAGTAACCCTGACATAATGAAGCAAATTGTAATGATGCTCACACGGCGTGTGAGAGAAATGAATAAAAAGCTTACTGGTTCACTTTCGTAAGATCTTGAACAACACTTGGATCGGCCAGGGTAGATATATCACCTAGATCATCCAAGTCACCTTCCGCGATCTTTCTTAGAATTCGACGCATTATCTTCCCAGACCGAGTTTTGGGTAAAGCAGGTGAGAACTGGATCTTATCAGGTTTGGAATGAGGACCAATTTCTTTGATCACAGATTCTAGGATACTATTATGTACTTCGTCTGATGCGTTTTTCCCTGTCATAAGGGTTACGAATGCATATATGCCTTGGCCTTTTATATCATGCGGGAATCCAACAACAGCTGCTTCTGCAACCCCATCTGCCTTACCGATCGCACCTTCAACCTCTGCAGTTCCAATTCTATGCCCAGATACATTCAATACATCATCCACTCGTCCAGTGATCCAATAATAGCCGTCTTCATCTCTCTTCGCACCATCTCCCGTAAAATAATATCCTGGGAATTGAGAGAAATATACATCTATGAATCTTTCATGGTCGCCGTAAATAGTACGCATTTGCCCAGGCCATGAGGATTTTATCGCCAATAGGCCTGATACATCATTACCCACTATCTCTTTACCTTCTTCTGTCAATAATATTGGTTCAACGCCAAAAAATGGCAATGTGGCAGAACCCGGTTTGGTCGGAGTCACACCAGGCAGAGGAGATATAAGTATTCCTCCTGTCTCAGTCTGCCACCAAGTATCAACTATGGGACAATTACCCTTACCTACGATATCATGATACCACTTCCACTCCGGCTCTTTGATTGGCTCTCCTACTGTTCCTAAAAGTTTCAGAGATGATAGGTCTCTTGAACGTACCCATTCATCTCCCTCTTTCATCAATGCTCTAAGAGCCGTGGGAGCAGTATAGAATTGATTCACCTTGTGCTTGTCAACGACATCCCAAAAACGACCATGGTCAGGGTAATTTGGAACGCCCTCAAACATCAATGTAGTAGCCCGGTTGCTCAGAGGACCATAGACAATATATGAGTGGCCTGTTATCCACCCCAAGTCAGCAGTGCACCAATAGATATCCCCAGGATGATAGTCAAAGATCAATTCATGCGTGAAAGATGCATAGGTCAGATATCCTCCTGTTGTGTGGAGGACACCCTTGGGCTTTCCCGTAGAGCCAGATGTATATAGGATAAATAGTGGGTCTTCTGAGTCCATAGCCTCTGGTTCGCATTCCACTGCCGCTCCTGACATAGCTTCATGCCACCAGATATCACGGTCCGCGTCCATCGCCACTGGCTCTCCTGTACGGCAGACAACGATCACATGTTCAATGGACGGGGTATTGCGAACAGCGTTATCAGCATTTGACTTCATATCGATGTTTTGTTTAGTCCCTCTCACGCCCGTATCCTGAGTAACAAGGATCTTGCACTGAGAGTCATTTATTCGATCTTTGAGTGAGTCACTTGAGAAAGCTCCAAAAACAACAGAATGAACAGCACCAATTCTTGCGCATGCCAAGACGGCTATGGCAAGTTCAGGAATCATCTGCATATATAGACAGACCCTATCACCTTTATTTACACCAAGGTCTTTTAATGCATTTGAAAATTGAGACACTTCCTTCAGTAGGTCATTATATGAGAACTTTCTGGATTGATTCGGGTCATTCCCTTCCCATATTATAGCAGTCTGTTCACCATGACCATCTTCTATATGCCTATCAATGCAATTATAAGATGCATTTAGCTTGCCGCCTGAGAACCATTCGATATTACCGTTGACAAAATCATACTTCCTTACTGAATGCCAAGGCTCATACCAAGATATTCTCTCGGCTGTCTCTTCCCAAAAGGCTATTGGTTCATCAACAGAGCGTTCATACATCTCTCTATACTGATCGATCTTAGAGATATGTGCTTTTGATGAGATCTCAGAATTTGGATGATAGGTTTGGGTCATTATAGTATCCTAATTGGTTTTTTTATGCGCCACTTTCTCGTAAGAGCCATCTTCCAATTTTTTTACTGAAACAAAAGTGAACCTTGCAGTGCAGGCAAGCAATCTATCAACCTTCTTTGTCTCCTTGAAAGCATCGATCTGAATATTGATCGAAGATCTACCAGTCTCTACTATTTGAGCCTCAAAATTAACCCAGTTCCCAACATGGACAGGTTCCTTGAACTCGATGGCCTCAATCGCTCTGGTGAGTGCGGCATCGGCTGGTGTTCCCTTTAGAAAACGATGAACTGCCTTAGCCGCGGCAATATCCATCCAAGAGACCATCTGCCCTCCAAAAAGAGTTCCCAAGACATTTGCGTCCTGGGGCATGACAATTTGAGAATATTTAATTATTGGGGAACTCATTTTATAAATAACCTTTTTCTAAAGATGAACAACAAGGGTAATTATCATATAAAATTGAAAAAGCCCCGCCGAAGAACCCTCGGAAAAAACTTTTTTCCCTGAAGAGCACGCCACATCAACGGGGCTGAATCTCTTTAAAAATTAAACAACAAAACTTTTTTAAATCAACATATTTAGGCATTTTATTTTTTCCCAAATTCTAGAGCAATTCTTTCGCCTTCTTCAAAGTCCACTTTTCTAAGAAAAAGACCGCCTAGAATGAATAATGAAACAATCGATAAAATACCCATCCGCGGGTTACCAGTCATAACCGTTATCCATCCCATTAGAACCGGTCCAATCACTGCAGCAAACTTTCCTAGCATGTTATAAAAACCAAAAAATTCTGCTTCCTTATTCTTTGGGACCAATCTTGTAAATAGGCTCCTACTAAGGGCCTGAATACCTCCTTGGAAAATACCGATCAGGGATGCCAGTAAATAAAAATGTAACCTATCGGTCATGAAATATCCCAGCAACGTGATCATTCCATAACCTCCAATTGCTATTAACACAGCATTCTTAACACCGATCCTTGTTCCAAACCAATGATATAATATCGCAGCAGGAAAACCGATGAATTGGACCATGAGTATCGCTGTTATGAGATCTCCTGCAGCAAAGCCCATAGAAGATCCCACTTTGACAGCCATTCTTACAATGGTCGCGACACCATCCTCATATAACCAATATGCCAATAGGAAGGTACCAATGACCTTCATCTCCCTAATATGATCATAGGTCTCTCTCAATTGCAAGAACCCACTGGATATTGCCTTTCGTAATGGTACAGATCTCTCGCTAGTGGGTTCAGGCAAGAATAGGACAATAGGCAATGTGAAGATGCCCCACCATATTGCAACAGAGACAAATGATAAACGAATGGCAGTTGAGGAGTCCGGGATTCCAAATCGATCAGGATGTAAATACATTAGCACATTGACCAAAAATAGTAATCCACCTCCAAGATACCCCAAGGAATATCCTAGGGATGATACATAGTCCACCTTATCTCTGGAAGCAACGGATGGTAAAAGAGAATCATAAAAGATATTACCTGCCATAAATCCGATCGAGGCGATCACATAAAAGAATAACGCTAGCTTCCACTCACCTTGTTGAACAAACCATAGCCCTGAGGTCATTAAAACACCAAGGAAGGCAAAAGTGATCAATAACTTCTTCTTGGCAGAACCTCTATCAGCGATCGCACCCAATATTGGAGAGACCAATGCAATGATTATTGATGAGATCGAATTAGCAATTCCAAGTTGGTAGGTACTTTGGATCACATCATCAGGATTAGACCAGTATTTCTCAAAGAAGATCGGAAAGAATCCTGCCATCACAGTTGTGGAGTATGCAGAATTGGCCCAATCATAGAATGCCCAAGACAGCACCTTCTTTCTATCTTGCAACATTTATATCACCAGCCTTGGTAGTATGTTGTGATACCTGCAAATGCATTCCACCCAGCATAGGTATTATTTGAAGCCAACGTCGTATTAAATCCTGCACAAAGGTCAAATGGTAATGGACCAAATCTATATTTAGACAACGAATTCAAGAACCAAAGTTCCAATCTTAGATCGACCTTATTATAAAATGGTGAATTACCTGAATACTCTTCCATCCATAGGTCCCAGTAAGGATTTTTCGAGATATAATTGTCTTTCCCCTTAAAGCTAGCAAGAATTTCACCTTGCAAGCGCAATCTGTTTTTAAATCGCTCAAGTTCAGCACCAACATTAATAATCAACCCTGTTCCCATATCATATTTATAGGTATTTCCGATCAAACTTAATATTGAGTCTGGATGGGTATGACCACCAGAAAATAATTCAACAGGCGTGTTCAATGTCGTAGTAGTACTAAATTTTATTTGAGTTTGCATATAAACTCTGCGAAAGTGATTTGATTCTATCATCTTACTTCCATAAAAGCCAACTAACCAGCGGCTTACACCCGAACCAATCCTTGCCTCACTAAATTGCTTCCTTCCAACATCCAAAAATTGTGATAGGGTCCTGCCATAGGGAATGGTGACGAATAATTGTCCATATATCGCATCTCCCTTTCCATCCGATGCCCAAGATGGAGTCCCACTCAATAAAATAGTTGCACCGATCTTTACATCATCGATGCCTTTCCCCTCCCTCTGATCTGGATAATAATATGATACAAGATCTGATAATTCCACAGAGTCCTTATCAATCCCTGGTGGCATAAAACCTTGATCTACCAGTAAGTTGTTTATTGGGTCATCTTGTGAATGGAATGCCCATTTGACAGAGTATTGACCATTATTAGTATAAAACATATCATAGATTGCTTGAAGCGTATCTTTGAGACCTCGTCTAAGATTTGAATAGTTATTAGAATTAATAAAGGTATTGAATTCCTGCTTGGCATTTTGATGATAATCAACAAGTATTTGAGCTCCATCTATTTTATCTATGGAAACTTTAGAGTATGACTGATCAATGACATAAGAATCAAGGATGGGCACGGATGCAGACAGGGTGATCTCATTTGACATACCGTAGTCTATATGAACATACCTACCCTTTACATTTCTTTCTCTCACCTCAGAGAACTGTCCATTTGGCGACATTGCCTTAGATGTATCAATATTCTGTGCTTCAAATACAGGAAGCGAGAATCCATGGTTTAGGTTAAAGTTTGTCATCCATTCTTGGATGGTATTTACTGAATCGATGTAAGTAGAACCATTATGATATAGATCGTGATCAGATGAGAAACGTACTGAGTCATTATGAGTCATATTATCGAAATAACTCCTACCTATCCCTGTCATCGAAAATTGATTATTATTTATGTTCCACTTAGAATCTGACATATTTGCACCTATGGAGATTCGAAAGACATTACTGGGAATTGTTGGTAGAACTTGACCAAGCAATGCTGTCTGAAAACAAAAAAGAAGAATAGTTGATCTCATCTATAGATCAAAAATTTTTGTCTAAAATCATTAAACTCATAGACATCTTTGGCCCAAATTGCAGGCAGATGATCTGGTGGCTTTTTCTGAGCGGCAACAACTCGTAGATCATTCGTGCCAAATAATTTGTCAATATAATCATCTTCCACCCATTGAAATTCGCGGGGATGGAGTCTCTGAATCAGTAGCATCAATGCAGTGGCCGTTGGAAGTGGCTTAAACTGATTCCTATCATTTATAGTAAGTTCTATTCCACTACAAGATTGGCCGTCATATTGCGGTACCCTCTCATGATATATGGAGCCACTAGGTCTATAACTAACTTCTTTGAATTCAACTCCTGGCAGATTTTGGTCAATCAGTTTATCTAGTAGGAATGATGTTGCTAGCCATGGTGCTCCAACCACCGCATAGGGTACTTTTGTCCCAAATCCCACGTTCATATTTGTGCCTCGGAAAATATCCATGCCTAAATAGGTCAATAAATTATTTGGATCGATAATGTATGGATTGGGATTTCTCCAAGGCAATCCGGTATCATCAAACCACATTTCACGATCCCAGTTAGATAGAGGAACAATATTCAGTTCAACTCTTTTTGATTCTTTTGTCCAGCCCATTTCATTTATTATTATCGCCATTTCTCCAAGTGTTAGACCATGCCGAATTGGGAATAGATGATATGATTCAAAGGACTGAAATTCAGTTCTAGGGACAGGGCCATCTACAATATCACCTCTAATTGGATTTGGACGATCCAATATCATGACAGGCACTTTGTGATTTGATGCAGCCTCAAAGACCTTGGACATAGTAGCTATATTTGTTGAATACCTACTGCCTGTATCCTGAAAATCCACTAGGATAAGGTCAACCTTTTCCATCACCCAATGAGGTGGATATAGATAGGTATTGAATAGATCAATTATTGGAGCATCATGAATTGGGTCGACCTGATCCCTACCAATCATTTTTGAACGGTTATCATCAATTCCCCAGACACCATGCTCTAGTGCAAGTAAGAAGGATACATCTATATCACCAGTATCTTTGATCAGATCTAGAATATGTTTTCCTTTTCTATTGACTGCAGTATGGTTTGCCAATATTGCTATCTTCTTTCCCTTGAGCGGTTGAAAATCCATCTGCTCTAGGATATCAAGACCAGTATAGACATATTCCAAAAAGGACAGGTCTGGGACCGATATGACCTTAGAATATTTAAAGACATGCCTAGAAGAATCCGCTCCAAAAGATTGAACTGATATCAACAGGAAATACAATAGGACTCTGTTTATTTTCATAGGTCAATCTAAAATTAGGTTAACATATTGAAATCAAAAAGGAAACTCCGAATTTAATGAGCAGTATTGATTTTAAAAAAATTCTGTGCCACATTTGATATACCTATGAGTGATTCAAATAATAATAATAGTGGCGGTTTCGCCAAAACTACCGATTTCAAGTGGTTTGGAATTGGTGTATTAATTTTCATCCTGATCGGAATTCTCCTACCCACTCCAGATTCAATGCTTTCAAAGGCACAGAACCTATTTGGAGCAGACCCATCAGTAGACGTGGCACTGAAGGCAACTCATATCCAACTTACCATAGCTCTACTTGCAACTTGTGTAGTTTTCTTTGCTACAGAAGCGGTACCAATGCCAGCAGTTGCACTTTTAATTGGTCTAGTCCAATTATTTTTTGGCATTACAGCTCCAAAGACAATAGCGCTGACCTATGCACATGACGCAGTATGGTTCATTGCAGGTTCTCTTGCTCTAGGAGCAACTTTAGTAAAGTATGGCCTAGATAAACGAGTTGGCATGCTGGTAGTTAATCTCGCTGGAACAAAGACTCGATCCATTGTAATTGGCATACTCCTAGGAACAGCAATTCCAACCGCCTTTGTTGGTGAACACGCCGTTGCTGCGATGTACGTTCCAATAGCATTGGCCCTATATACCTTGACAAACAAATCAACACCCTCACCAAGACTAGGAACATTGTTAATGGTGACGATTGCTGTTGGGTGTATGATTGGAGGTCCTATGAGCCCTACTGGAGGCGCTCGAAATGCACTTATGATCGGTTTTCTTTCAGATTATGGTATTGATGTATCTTTTATGCAATGGATATCAATGGGTGTGATGTATACCATTGTGATGTCTATTGTTATGGCGTTCTTATTGCCAATGCTTTTCAAACCTGAGGTTGATGATCTTAGTGAAGCTGTTGGTCTGCTTAAGAAAGATCTACAAAAACATGGCGCAATGACCAATCAACAGAAGCTGGTTGCGGCAGTTATGGCGCTAGTGGTATTTCTTTGGATAACAGATAAGTCATTGGTCAATCAACTTTTTGGATTCTCTTTAGGGTTGGGGGGTATTGCCGTTACCGGAGCTGTGCTCTACATGCTTTTTGGATTGACATCCTGGAAAGATTATGAGGACAAGGTCAGTTGGGGGGTCATCGTTCTTTATGCAGGATGTATTAGTCTAGGAACAGTGTTCAAGGTCACAGGTGCATCAAGTTGGTTTGCTGACCAGATAATGATGCTGGTTGCACCACTGGGTTTAAACTCCGGTGTTGGACTAGTAATTCTAATGTGCGTTATTGGTGCGGTACTAACTAATCTAATGAGCGCAGGAGCAACTGTGGCTGTGATCGGTCCGGTGGTCTTGGATATGGCCGTTAGCTCTGGAACAAATCCTGTTCTGGTTGGAGTGGGACTTGCCATCGCTACTTCTATGGCCTACTGGCTTGTAATTGGTACACCTGCAAGTTCAATTGTATATGCCAGTGGTCAATTGCAATCAAAGGATTTCATTCGTATGGCAACTCTAGGTTGGCCAGCAGCTATTATAGCCTTGTCTGCAATTATTATTTTATGGTGGGTAAATGTTTTAGGGATCGATCCGAGTGGAACTGGATTCTAAAGGAGAATTATAATGGATATTAATACAATTGTCTTAGTTGTCATATTAATTGTCATAGTATATGCATTAACAGAACACTGGAAAGAGAAAAATACAATTGCTGAAAGCGATAGACAAAAAAATATCGCTGAAAAGGAAGAAATATCAAAAGAAGATATTGCGACATATGGACAGGTCCAAGAGCGTAAGAATCAATTATTGAGTCTAATTAATGATAATCTATCAGACCACCCAAAAGAGTCAGACCAACTGAAAGAGATTGTTGATGATTGGGCTGAATTAAAAATAGAAGCATTCCAAAATCGACGTTCTTGGGTAAGAGCTACACCTTCAGAAACAACCGAAAATTAATTAATTAATTATTATCATAAGTAAATAAACTTCATTCCTACCACTCTTACTATCACTCCTATGATCACTTCCTAGGGTCTTATGAAGATCAAACTTTTAGTTATAGGTAAATTAAAAGAAAAAGCGTACCGCGATCGAATCAACGAATATATTAAATGGATCAATAAAGATATTCCAATTGAATTAATTTTTCTTAAAGATAGTACCGAAAATAAAATAAGTAAAAAGCTAAGGTCACATATTACGCATCAGGACCATGTTATCTGTGTATCAGAGGAAGGGGGAAAACAGTCTTCAATAGGATTCTCTGAGTTTATTTTTGATATAACAAGAAACCTTATCTTCATTGTTGGAGGAGCGGATGGGCATCCAAAGGATATCAAGGAAAAGGCAAACCAGATCCTATCCCTATCAAAAATGACATTCCCCCATGAAATGGCATTATTAATACTGACAGAACAGATCTATAGAGCAATCACAATAAAAAAAGGTAGTAAATATCACAGATAGTTTACTTTATAAGAATATGCTCTGTTCTGCCTTGAATAGCCGTTAACAATACATAAGCGGTTGAATGAATTTTATCAGCAATTAATTCAACAGATATTTCATCACCATCTTTTTTCCCAAAGATCAGCACCTCATCTCCCAATTCTGGTTCAATTTCACCAAAATCAACCATAAATTGATCCATACATACTCTACCAGCAATATTAAAATAATTCCCTCTATAACTTACATACCCATTTTCATACCATGGTCGAGGGAACCCATCTGCAAAACCTGTTTGTATAACACCAATATTCGTTTCTTTTTTTGTGGAATAAACTCCACCATAACTTATTTGAGTATTGGGACCTACTTTTCGAATGTTAACAATTGGACCACAGAAACTCATAACCGGCTCAACATCAATGCTCATTTTAACCTCATTTGATGGTGCTACACCATATGCAAGCATTCCAACTCTGACTGTATTAAAAAAAGAGGAAGGCAGATTCAATAATGCACCACTGTTTGAGCAATGCACGTAATTGAATTCGATTCCAGCTTCCATCCCATATTTCAGTACCTGATTAAATAATTTCAATTGATATTCTGCATAGGATAGATCTCCTTCATCAGCTGTGGAGAAATGAGAGTATATGCCTTTCACGTTTAAGAATGGATGCTCAAGGATATATTGGAAGATCTTTTTATGGTTATTAACATCAAATCCTAATCGTGTCATACCAGTATCAAATTTGAGATGAATATCAGGGCATTTACCTTTTTCTTTGTATAATTGAACAAGTAATCTTAGATCATCTAAGTGAGAGGCATTGACCCAAAGGTCATACTCACTAGCAAGTTCAATCCATGCTTGTTGTATCCTAGAGAAAATGAAAATTGGATTTATGATACCCTCTTCTCTTAGACTAATTGCCTCATCAATCGTAAAAACACAAAAAACGATGCCTGAATTATCTGAAAGATGTTTGGCAACATTTATTGCACCATGGCCATAACCATTTGCCTTTATAACAACCATAAGATTTCGATCATCTATGTTGTCTATAATATTCCACACATTTTGTTTTAATCGATCTATATGGATGTATGCTTTTGGACCAATCATTTATCTCTATATATTTTTAATAGATCATTTTTTAAATGATCTACGGAATCGTACATTCTAGACGAGCAAGAAAAGATCCAGGAGCTTATATCTTCGAGAGGTAATCTATTTACCAAATATATTGGTTTATTGACCCAATGAGCTATTGTAACCTCCCCATGTGTTCCTCCACCCTTAAGAACACTGCTATCCCATAAAACTATCAAATAATCTGCTTTTCCAATTATAGCATCAATATCTTGCTGAATTAATAATCTAAAATATTCTTTGAATTTTATTTGATCAGTTTTTTTCCAATTTCGGAAATCTTTCGCATTATTATCCTTCATTACCTTTCGTGATTCTAGAGTTGGGTCAATAACATCATGCCCTAAGTTTATCTTTAACCACTCAGTCATCATCTTTCTCCAATCTACACCTTCATTTTCAGCATTTTCCATTCCGCCTGATAGATAGGTTATCATTGACGAAGTTTGATTTTTAGGATATAACTGTTGAGAAGAACCCAGATATAGGCTAAAGCAATGGATATCGATATGGATATGTGGTCAATAATACCAGTGGAATTAAATTTTTGATAAATCTGGAATGGAATTGCAAGAGGTGACAATTTCATTAGTGAATCAAAACCCAATGGGAAAAATGAGAACTCAATTAAAAAACCATTTCCAAATAATACAATTAAAAATAGTATGAATGTCGCAAGTAGCATTGTAGTTAGTGTATCAATAACCAATGACAATGAAATAAAAAGATTCCCCAATAATAGATTATAAAGGACTAAACAAAATACTAAGAAGAGCATATTAAAGAGATTAATGGGAATCGGGATAAATGATGTATAAACCAAAGTACTAAAAATAATTGCGACAAATGCTTCAAGTATTGATACAATCAAACTAGAAAAAATAAAGGTTGCCTTACTGTGGGGAGTCAAAGTCAGATTTATCAATACTTTTCTATGTATTCTAAGTTCAAAATACTCTCTATAAATAAGTGGAAATAAAATTAAAGAACTAATAACAAATAAAATTCCAGGAAAGACCCAAATATCATAGGGTATACCTGCCAGACTAAATCTTATAATATTCTTAAAAGGGAGACTGATCATTGCAAAAGTAATAATTGGTAATAGTAATAACAGAAATAGACTTGGAACTAAACGATTTTTCCATAACCATATTCTGCGATTTAAAAGAGCGGATATCATTCCAACCCTCTTCCAGCAAATTCAGAGTCCAATAAATCTTTTAGCCCAAGCTTCTTAACGTTCAAGTCAATCATCATTTGATCAGAGGCTGCTCTTATTGCATCAAAGAATACTGTTCTTTTTCTACCATAGAAATGAAAGGTGTTGTCCATACGGTTTGGTGAGACTAAAGTAGAAATATTTTTTAGACTATTGTATAGATCATCCGTTAAATCATCAAATTCAATTTGGAATTGATGATAATCCAACGTGCTTTCAAGAAGTTTATCTAAATGGCCATCCATAATGATTCGCCCCTCATGAAAAACTAGTATACGATCATGTGCACTTTCTATCTCATTGAGCGAGTTACTAACATAAATAATTGACTTATCGCCTTTTAAATCCTTAATTAGGTCCCAGGTCAAACGTATTGATTCCGCGTCCATATAACCTGTTGGCTCATCAATGACCAAGATATCTGGATCATGGATCAATGCCCTAACCAACATTGTCTTCTTCTGGACGCCACCTGATACTCGATATGCAAATTGATTCAAATAGGGTTCAAGGTTTAATGCTTCAGAATATTTTTTTATTCGTTTATCATAGGCACTGTCATCTACAGAATAAAGGTTTGCATTAAACCTAATATTCTGCTCAAGTGTCAGCCATGGATCCAGGTCATTTTCAAATGAAACATATCCAATTAACTTTCTGGTCTCATTTCTGCGTTTATTCATATCTAGACCCTGAATAAATACTTGTCCATAATTTGGATTTTCATATCCAGACAATAGCTGCAGTAATACTGATTTACCAGAGTCATTGAGACCAACAATCGCAACTAAACTACCTCTCTCTATCCCAAAAGATAATCCAGCAAGAATTGTCTTGTCCCCAATTAACTTTCCAACCTTTTTTAATGTTATACTTGCTTCCATATGCCTAATTAATGAGCTTCATACCAAGAATTACCTATCCCATAGTCTACAATAATTGGTACAGACAACTCCAATGCATTTTCCATTTTATCTACCACCATTTTAACAAGAGTATCCTCTTCTTCATTTGGAAATTCAAATATTAGTTCATCATGTATCTGCAATACTAGCTTGGACCTTAGATGCATTTTAGTAATTTCTCGATGAATATTGATCATTGCCAACTTGATCATTTCTGCTGCAGAACCTTGTATTGGCATATTGATGGCCATGCGCTCAGCAGCTTGCCTTCTAAGACCATTATCTGAGTTTGCATCCCATATGGGTCTCTTCCTTCCCAATATAGTTTCAACATACTTTTTCTCTCTGGCCTTTGAACAAGTAGAATCAATATAATTTTGAATTCCAGGATATTGATTAAAATAATTTTCAATCAATAATGTGGCCTCCTTACGAGAAATTCCCAATTCTTGACTGATTCTAAATGCACCAGCTCCATACATTATTCCAAAATTGACTACTTTTGCGGTACGCCGCATTTCGGGAAGAACCATTTCAATAGGTATATTAAAAACTAAACTAGCAGTTTTTGAATGTATGTCTTCAGCATTATTAAATGCATCTATTAGCCCTATATCATTGCTAAAGTGTGCCATCATACGTAGCTCTACTTGGGAATAATCTGCGGATAATATCTTCCATCCATCCTTTTGAGGAATAAAAGATTTCCTTATCTCTCGACCTTCTTCAGTCCTTATGGGAATATTTTGGAAATTGGGGTTTGTACTTGATAGTCTACCAGTAGAGGCGATGGTCTGATTAAATGTGGAATGTATTCTCTCTGTATCTTTGTTTATCAGTTCTTGAAGGGAATCAAGGTATGTATTCTTTAGTTTATAGTACTTTCTATATTCTAAGATAGATTCAGGTAGGTCATGGTAATTCTTTAACTGTTTTAAAACCTCCTCAGCAGTACTACGTTTTTTTATTTGAGGTAATTCTAGATCATCAAATAAAATATTTGCAAGTTGTTGGGTAGAATTGATATTAAAGTCTTTACCTGCTTTTATAAATATTGTCTTTTTCAAATCATCCAATTTTTTACCTATATCTTGAGACATAGATAGCAACATAGTAGAATCAACAAATACTCCATTATATTCCATTTCTGTAAGTACTGGAACTAATGATAATTCAATGGTCTTGAAAAACACATACAAGGAATCCTCTTTTAATCTCTGCTTCAATATTATTGTCAATTGCAGTGCTATATCTGCGTCCTCTGAAGCATAAAAGGCTGCACTCTCCAGTGGCACTTGAGACATCGATATTTGATTTTTTCCTCGACCAATCAATTCATCGATCTTTACGGTCTCATAATTCAGATATTCTAGACTCAGCGTATCCAAAGAGATTGATCTAGCAGAGGGGTTCAATAAATGTGCAGCTATCATCGTATCAAAGATGACCCCTTTAACATCCAGACCATATCTTTTCAAAATATGTAGATCAAATTTTATATTTTGACCAGTTTTTGATAATGATGCATCCTCTAGGATATTCTTTATTCTATCTAAAACAACCTTTAGGTCATCATCTCCAAAATTATTTTTTTCTTTTTCTAGATACATTATTGGAATGTACCAACCACTATTAGCTGATATAGAAAAACTAATCCCAACGATCTCAGCCTTCGAAGGGATAAGGCTTGTTGTTTCTAGGTCTATAGATATTAATGTAGAGGCTTTTAGGGCAATGACCAATTTGTCTAGTTCATCAATATTCATTATGGTCCGATAATCTTTTTTGGGATCATTTAATTTTACAGGAGAATCTGAGACATTTGATTGAAATTGCTTGACAAATGCTTGGAATTCTAATTCTTTGAATTTTGAGACACATGACTCACTATTCATTTCTTGTTTAATAAAATCTTTTATATCAGTATTAATTTCAACATCCAACAGGATCGTGACCAACTCCTTACTTAATATTGCATTATCGGCACCCTCTAACAAGCCAGTTCTAGCACGCTTATTTGCAACCAGTTCTGCATTATCAAGTGCGCCTTGCAATGATCCATATTGTTTTATGAGTTTAACTGCGGTCTTTTCCCCAACACCCGCAACTCCAGGAACATTATCAGAGCTATCTCCCATTAGTCCAAGAAGATCGATTATCTTGCTTGGAGGAACACCCCATTTTTGCTCAACCTTTTCAGAATCATAAATAATATGCCCTGGATTTTTTTTTGTACCAGGAGCATATAAATAAATATTCTCATTTATTAACTGCATAAAATCCTTGTCACCACTGACTATGAATGTGTCAAGCCCATTCTTTTTTGCATTTATCGCTAGAGTACCGATGATGTCATCTGCCTCTACACCTCTTTTCTTTAATACAGGAATATTCATCGCCTCCATAATTTCCCATAAATGTGGTAATTGTAATTGTAATTCTTCTGGCATTGGTGGACGATTGGCCTTGTATTCTTTATACATATCATGGCGAAATGTTTTTCCCTTGGAATCAAAGGCACATGCAAAATAATCAGGCTCTTCGTCTCTGATAAGTTTTAAGATCTGATTAACAAAACCAAATAGGGCACTGGTATTTAATCCATAACTGGTTATCAGTGGATTACGTATTAGTGCAAAGTGCGCTCTGAATAAAAGTGCGTAACCATCAATAATAAAAAACCGTTCTCTAGCTGTTTGAGTTGAAGACATAGACAATAAATTACAGAGTATGGAATCAGGCTCCCACACTCATTTACATAAAAAAAGCCTCGAAAGATCGAGGCTTTTTTAAACAATCATATAGATGATCGATTTACATCATACCACCCATACCACCCATACCACCCATACCAGGATCTGGCATTGGTGGCATCTTCTCATCTTCTGGAATCTCTGTAATCGCAGCTTCTGTGGTCAAAACCATACCCGCGATCGAGGCAGCATTCTCAATAGCTACACGTGCAACTTTAGCTGGATCAATTATTCCAGCGTCGAACATTTTCACATATTCGTCATTACGTGCGTCATAGCCATTGTCGCCTTTCTTTTCACGGACATTTTGAACCACAATAGATGCCTCAGCGCCTGCATTGCGAACAATTTGCCTAATTGGTTCTTCTAATGCCCTACGCATTATGTCAACACCAACTTTCTGTTCATCATCAACCTTCACCTTATCAAGAGAAGGTACAGAACGTAATAGAGCGACTCCTCCTCCAGGAACAATGCCTTCTTCGACAGCTGCTCTAGTTGCATGTAGAGCATCTTCGACACGCGCCTTCTTCTCTTTCATTTCAACTTCAGTTGGAGCACCGACATTGATCACTGCAACACCACCAGATAGTTTAGCCAACCTCTCTTGAAGTTTCTCTCTATCATAGTCAGATGTGGTCTTTTCAACTTGGACCTTGATCTCATTAATTCGAGCTTTTATTGCATCTACACTACCACCACCATCAACTATCGTAGTATTATCCTTATCTGAGACTACTCGTTTTGCAGTACCAAGATAATCCAAATTGGCATTCTCAAGCTTATAACCAGCATCCTCAGAGATAACTGTAGCACCCGTTAGGACCGCTATATCCTCCAGCATTGCTTTACGGCGATCACCAAAGCCTGGTGCCTTTACCGCTAGGACCTTGAACGTGCCACGCAATTTATTCACTACAAGCGTAGCGAGTGCCTCACCTTCAACATCTTCAGCAATAATTACAACAGGTTTTCCAGTCTGTACTACCTTCTCAAGAAGAGGCAGTAGATCTTTCATATTGCTGATCTTCTTATCATGGATCAAGATGTATGGGTCTTCCATTTCAGCATCCATTGATTCAGAATTTGTAACAAAGTAAGGTGACAGATAACCACGATCAAACTGCATACCTTCCACAGTTTCAAGAAAGGTCTCAGCCGTTTTTGATTCTTCGACAGTAATCACGCCATCCTTTCCAACCTTTTCCATGGCCTCTGCGATCTTTTCACCTACCTCAGTATCATCGTTGGCTGATATAGTTGCAATTTGAGCGATTTGCTGACTATCAGGCAAATCTTTAGCTTGACCTTTTATAGCCTCGACAACAGCATCTCTAGCTGCATCAATACCTCTCTTTATGGACATGGGATTTGCACCTGCAGTAACATTTTTTAGTCCCTCTGTCACTATAGCCTGTGCTAATACTGTAGCGGTTGTAGTACCATCTCCAGCAACATCAGATGTCTTTGATGCAACCTCGCGCACCATTTGTGCACCTACATTCTCCAGTTTGTCCTCTAGTTCAATTTCTTTTGCCACTGTAACACCATCCTTCGTTACTGTTGGTGCACCGAATTTTTTCTCTATTACCACATTTCGCCCCTTTGGCCCAAGTGTGACCTTAACTGCATTTGCCAGTTTGTCAACACCAGATTTTAAGGCACTACGTGCGTCTAGAGAGTAAGCAACTTCTTTTGCCATTTTTTTCTCCTTATAGTACTGCTAGTATGTCGCTTTCGCGCATAATTACATAATCTACTCCGTCAAATGTGACCTCGCTCCCAGAATATTTTCCGTAGAGTACCTTGTCACCTTTTTTGACGGTCATTTCAATCAAACTACCTGAATCACTCACTTTTCCTGAGCCAGCCGCTACAACAGTTCCCTGCTGTGGTTTTTCTTGAGCGGTGTCAGGAAGAATGATTCCTCCTGCAGATTTATCCTCTGCTGGAGCGGGCTCAACCACAACTCGGTCTGCCAATGGTTTAAGACTTAAACCCATTTTATTACTCCTTATATCAGTTAATTGTTTTAATAAGTTATTATCATAAAAGCGGCGGGGAACTTAACAAATTGAACTTGTCCTTTACAATATTTTCCAAACCGCATACAAATTTTCATACGCAAAAAACATACCAGATCTAGATTTAATGCATTTTGTAATACTAAAATAATTTTGTATGCCATTTTGGCAATGCTCTGTCATCATTGACCAGTGGAACCAAAACCTCCTGTACCTCTTTCTGTCTGTGTTAACTCGTCTACCAATTCAAAATATATCGGGGCACCATCCATAGAGACTAACTGAAATAGCCTTTGACCTGGTTTGATCTCATATGCCTCTTGTTTGACGTTATCTACTGCAGCCATTAATTCTCCTCTATAGCCAGCATCGATCAGACCAACGGAGTTGCATAATCGCAGTGGTGTTTTTGATATACTTGATCGCGGCATCAATAGATATGGTCTTTGATCTAGATTCTCACAGTAGACACCAAGTTTTATTAGAGCAGTTTGCCCTGGTTCTATTATTTGTTCATCAATTATAAAAAGATCAAGTCCTGCATCTCCATCATGAAAATGTCCATGATCTTGGTACATCTTGCTAACTGAATCACTAAATGGTTTTATCCTTAATTGCATCGTTATCCTATAGTCTTTAATAAGTTCTTCAATTCAATGATATGCTTAGGTGTTGAACCGCAACATAGACCGATCACATCAGGTTTGTAAGATAATAATGTGGTAATGGCACGTTTAAAATTAGGTTCATCTATAATTGTAAAATAATCATTTTCATAGTCAATATTTCCAAGATTAGGATAGGCTCCCCATTGCCCATCCCATTGACTAATAATATTTTGAATACCATTGATCGTGGTATCTATTTGATTACAATTTATCATTATGCAGTCCAATTTATGTTGACCAATTATTTCAAAACCATCCTGAATTAAGGTACCATCCAAGATATGAATATCATCTTTTATGATAATGCTAAGCCAAACCGGCATTGAATAACCTGCTACCATTTCCAATGCACAGGAGATCTCTTTGATATTCCCCATGGTCTCAAATAGTACAATATCAATTCCCGCATCAGTTAACCACTCTAATGAATATCCATATGTGTCCTCAACTATCGATCTTCCTGGATAGTCACTAGGAGTATAACAGTCTCCTACTGAGGTTATAGAGCCAGCTATCTTCACAGAATCTATAACTGCCTTTTGGGCACACTCGACTCCCTTATAAAGACTTGATCTTGCAAGATCCTTGGCCTTGGCCTTCCCATATCCTGCCTTTCTGTATGTCCATGGTGTTGAACGAAAGGTATTGGTTATAATGATATCTGAACCAGCCTTTATATAGTCCCTATGAATATCCGTCACGATATGAGGATGTTCAATATTAGCATTGGCAGACCATAAAGGTAGCGGAACCTCAATACCTCGATTTTGTAATTCTGTACCCATCGCACCATCTAATATCAAAGGTGTTTTCATAAAATTTTCCTTCTCCTTGATAATATCCAAAATGCAAATATACCTGTCATAATGATTCCTATGCCAACCAATGACTCTAATCTGGATTCCTTAAAGGAAAAATACAATATCCACATATTTACAATTAAGTATAAAAAGGGAACAAAGGGATAGCCTAATACTTTATAAGGTCTATGAAGATCTGGTTCATTGACCCGTAATATAAAAAGAGATACGACCGTAAGAGTCGTTGTTATGATCAGTGAGATCCCTGCATACATCAATACTTGTTCAAAAGAAGAGGTGACGATAAACAAGATCGATAAAATAAGTTGCACCCAAAAAGCATTGATCGGTATATCATTAGAATTCTTATATCTTAAAGTATCTAGGAACCAATGGTCCTCACCCATTATTTGCATAATTCTAGGACCAATATATACATAACTACTGACAGTAGATAATAGGATGATCGAGATGCCCAGTCCCATGACCTTACCGCCAATATCACCAAAGATCTGAACTCCTGCTAAATAGCCTATATCAACCTGACCGATCATTGATTCAACTGGAGTTGAATAAAGAAAGATGTAATTCAATAACACATAGAGTATCATTACAAAAATTGTGGAAACTATCATGACCTTTGATATATTCACCTTTGGATCGATCAATTCTCCAGCCACATATATGGCTGAGTTCCAACCTGTGTATGCATAGGAAACCCAAACTAGGCCTATTGCAAAACTTGGACTCATTAATATTGATCCATCTCCCAATCTTGGCATGATGGATATGGGTTGTGCTTGGTCAATGATAAATCCAAATCCAATGAAAACAATGATCAACCCAACTTTAATTCCCGTTGATGCATCTTGAAAAACAGTTCCCCATCTCACACTACTCATATGTAGCCAATGCAATCCAATGATAACAATACAAGCTATCAAGGTAGGATCGATGAATGGAATCATAAATCTGAGGTAACTTCCCAATGCGATCGCGGCCAATACTGCAGGTGCAGTAAAACCTACAGTTGCAGATACTACGCCCGCAGCAAACCCAATTGAAGGGTGCATTATGCGACTTAATAGATGGTATTCACCTCCAGATCTTGGAAATGCTGTTCCAAGCTCACCATATGTCAAAGCACCGGCCAAGGCAACTATCCCGCCAATGATCCATAACATTAAAATTGGAAATATCGATCGAATGTCCACTAGCTGGTAGCCCAAACTAGTAAATACTCCGGTTCCGATCATTGATGCCACAATAAAGGAGGTGGCTGTCCAGAAAGAAATATGACGACCATCATTGTTGGTCTTCAATGTTTAGTACCTATATATATTCAGGGATAATAATGTCCAACCAAATACTAAACATATGCCACCAATTGGGGTAATGGCACCAAGCCATCTTATATTAGTAAGAACTAAAATATATAGACTACCTGAAAATATTAATGTACCAGAAAATAAAAGATATGTTGGAATTCTAAGTAGATGGTGTGGTAAGTGAAAACCAATGATTCCAATGAGGATAAGGCCCAATGAATGATACATTTGATATTTGACACCAGTTTCAAATATCTCTAGATCCATTGAAGTTACCCTAGACTTTAGTCCATGAGCCCCAAAAGCACCAATCAAGACAGACAAGGCTGCCATTAATGCTCCGGCAATCAACCAGGTCTTCATCTATTGGTCTGAATTTTGGACGATGGTCCTTACTGGATAAGGAATATCAATCCCTTCTTTTGAAAAACGTTTATGCACTCTCTTGATAAATTCATGTATGATGGGATTTTGGTCTCCATATTTATTTCCTCTAAAGTAGACAGCTAGGTCGATACTGGATTCTCCAAATGCTCTAAATTTAAAAGATGGTTCTGCATCTTTGTTGACCTCTTCCATACTATCATGAAGTTCTTTGGCGACTTCCATCACCACTTGACCGACATGATCCAAATCTGAATTATATGACACACCTAATGGAATCTTCACAGAGAAGCTTGGATCCCCACTATCATAATTTTTAATAATTGCAGTAGAAAGTTTTGTATTTGGTATGTGTATCAAATTATTCGATCTTTCTAGCATTTTTGTATTTCTCCATGAGATGTTCTGGATATAGCCCATCTCGCCCGAATCAAGACTCACAAAATCACCTGGCTCGACCTTTTTACTTAAGAGAATATGTAAACCTGCAAAAACGTCGGACAGGGTATCCTTTAGTGCAAGGGATACCGCTAGTCCACCCACACCTAATGCAGTAAGCATTGGCGCGATAGAAATATCAAGGTTGTCCAATATGATCAAAAGGCCGATGACATAAACCGTGATCCAAACAATATTTGTAAATATTGTGGTTGATGGGAAGCCACCTCCCTGTTTCTTTGACCAAAGTTCTAAAAGACCAACCACGAGTTTCGCAGAAGCATGTGTGATGGAGGCGATCAATAGAATACTTAACAAATTCCCAACATATAAAGCATACTGGTCTGGAATTGGGGTGTCTTTCAATGCTAATGATAAGCCCAAAAGAAAGAACCAAAAAACTATTTGGGATTCCACCGATGAGATGATGACATCATCGCCTTCCCATTTTGAATGTTCTGCTATCTTACTTAGCCTTGAATGGACGACCACCTTGAATATCAAACCAAAAACTGTGGCACCAAGGATGACAATTAATGGAGAGAGCCATTGATCCAATGGGAATGCCATTTCCATCACCTTAGTCAAACCTAACCGATACTAGCTTAGAGATTCCTTTCTTTTCCTGGGTAACACCATACATATAGTCTGCGATTTCCATTGTTAGTTTATTATGAGTCACTATGATGAATTGAGTTTCATCACAAAATTTACCCAAGACCCTAGTAAACTTATGGATATTGACATCATCCAAGGGCGCATCAACCTCATCCAAAATACAATAAGGACTAGGCTTGACCTGGTATATGGAAAAAAGGAGTGATATGGCCGTGAGAGCCTTTTCACCACTTGACAAGAGACGTAGGGATGTATTCCTTTTACCTGGGGGTTGTGCCTCTATGGATATATCAGCCTCAAGAGGGTCAGGGTCTCCTAGAAGTCTTAGAGTCGCATTGCCACCTTCAAAGAACATCTTGAATAGATTCTCGAAATTTGTTTTGACCAAATCGAATGTCTCTTGGAATCGTTTCCGCGCGACTTTATCTATCTTACGAATTGTCTCTCTTAGGTTATCTTCTGCTTTGAGAAGATCATCGCACTGAGTCGATAGTGTTTCCAGTCTCTCCACTTCCTCATGATACTCATCCTGAACGGCCATGTTCACGGGTCCAATGTTCTCAATGCTCCGTTGCATTTTTGCTATCTCAAGATCAAGTTGTTCCTCCGATGAATCAATGACCAGATCTTCTGGGATATTGGTGTTATAACGATCTCGTATGCGTTCCTCAATAAGTTTAATTCTTTGCTCTGTCTCAGTAGCCTCTATCTCAGCATTTTTCAGGTCTTCTAATATTTGTTCCCTATTTTTCTGTTCAGATGATATCCTTGCCTGTAATTCTTCGATGTTTTGATAGGTTTCTCTATACACTGATTGTTTTAAATCTACTATGGATCGCTGTTTATGAATTTCTGCATTGAGTGTTTCAAGCTCTTTTTCAGCACCTTCGGCATCTGACTGTAATTCATCATGCTTCAATTGTAATTCACTGATCTCCTGTTTGATCTTCCCTTGCCTTGCCTTGATCTCTTCAGATGTTTCTTCACCTGATGTTTTTTTGAACTTCAATTGATCTTTTCTAGACTCAAGTTCAATAAGCTTGATCCTTATCTCTTGGAGTAAATTTTGGAAATGGTCCTTCTCTTTCCTTGCAATCAGCATTGAATCATTTGCCTGATCTACCTTCTGCCCGTAGGATTCTAAGCTTTCATCCGCCTTTTTAATCCCTGGCTCCAGAGATAGAAGTGCCTTTTTTGATTGTATCAGCTCTAACTCTGCTTCTTTTTTACTCACTATCGAAGCCTCAAGTTGATCTCTATGCTGCTCGAGCATCATTTGACCACGAACAATGTTCATTGCTATATCAGAAGATCTCTTTCTCAGTTTATTTACTTCAATTAACTGGGCCTCTAATTCATCTTTGGACAAATTTATAAGATCCGATATGGAGATTGATCCTTTCTTTAATTCTTTTTGCTTTTTGATAAGTGAATCTAATTCTGATGAGATGAGGTCTAATTTCTCTTGTCTTCCCATCATATGACCATGTTCAGAAACCTGCCGATTTTTCAAGATCAGATTTTGCCCAGAATAAGCTCCTGTAGTGTCGACCAAATTCCATCCTGAGAGTTCATTGGATTCAACGGCCAAGTTAAGATCATCAACAACCAGTAGGCCACCTAATAGATAGTCAGCCAAAGGCCTTAGCTCCTTACTTGTCTTGACGAGGTCTGATGCGCGTGCCTTGACATTATCAACGGATGGCACCCTCTTCAGATCTGACGTTAATTCTGTAGCCTCTTTTAAGGGTATGACCGTTAGATCTCCAGCACTATTCTTGTTTGCCACATCCAAGGCTTTCATTGCAGATATCCTATCTCTGGCAATGAGACAATGTGATAGGTCTCCTAGCCCTGATTCTAGAGCGTCTCTATAAGAATTATCTACTTGGAACATATCTGCAACTGTCCCCAAGATACCAGGGAAGAGCTTAGGGTTTTCTAAAACAAAACGTGTCCCTTCTGGAAAACCTTCTTTGGACTCTATCAACTCATTATAAAAATCACGCTGACCACCAAGGGAATTTATCATTGCAGTCACACTATACTGTTCTTCAGACATAGAAACTTTCTTACTATTGAGATCTGAAAGTTTTGCCTCCAATGAATCAAAAAGTTTTTCTGATCTTAATAGTTCTGATGATAGCGCTTTTTTCTCTTTGTCTAATTTTTTTAGACTAAGCGCATCATTCTGACTATTACCTTTTTGATCCTTGATAATATCATTTAATTCATTGATATCAGAAGATCGATCTACGATCAGTGCCTTAGTCCTTTCATATAAGGAACGATCATCAGCGATCTTCCTTTGAAGTTCCCACCGCTCGTTTTGCACATTGTCTAGATCTTTTACAGTTTGTCGATATTTTTTTTCTATAACTTCAAATTTTTCTTTCTGTGACTTGTAGATATTAAGTTGCTCATCGATGGTGGGTTCCAGTTCTGTGATCTCCTTATCAAAGTCAAGCTTGAGCTGTTTTAGGTGCTCCATCTTACTAAAATTTGAACTCTTTTCCCTCTCCAAGCGATCAATAGTAAGCAAGGCTCCTCGCCCCTGTTCCGTGCACACTAAGACTCGATTACGCAAGGACTCTCTTTGCTGGCTCATTTCATCCATTATCGATTGGAATTCATTGAGCTCCGATCCCTGTGATTTATAGGTATCACGTAATTTCATCAAATCTTGTTCATGTGCAGAAGATTCTGATGATTTACTTTCTCTTAGATGACGGTATTCTTCAATTCTTGTCTTCAGAGGTAGGATAAGTGATCGGAACCGATGAACTTGAAGATAAGCGAGCTCCTTATCCTTGACCTCCAAGGTCTCAGTCAGTGTCGCATGTCTCTTGAACCTTTTTAACTGTAACTCTAGATGATGAACTTTTTGCTCAACCTCAGCGATAATATCTTGTATCCGTTCAAGATCTGCGTGAGTGATCTCAAATTTTCTTATGGTGGACCTTCTCTGGGATCTGTATTTATGGATTCCGGCTGCTTCTTCGAACATTTTACGTCGATCATCAGCAGTATCTGATAAAATCTGTTCGATCATTTTCAGTTCAATGACCGAATAGGCATCAGCACCCATACCTGTATCAATGAAAAGTTCCATGATGTCTTTAAGCCTGCATTGGGTCTTATTTAGATAATATTCTGACTCGCCGCTTCTATATACACGCCTTGCTATTTCTATGTCATTATATTCTACGGGAAGTTTACCTGCATTATTATGCACTGTCATGGCAACTTCACAAACTCCAAGTGGCTTTATTCCTTCAGCTCCATTGAAGATAACATCCTCCATCTTCCCACTACGCAGGACACTATATTTTTGTTCACCTAAAACCCAACGAATCGCATCAACTATATTGGTCTTACCACACCCATTTGGCCCCACGACCGTGGTGATTCCTTGCCCTAATTTCATGACTTCCTTATTGGCAAAGGATTTGAAGCCATGCATTTTTAATTCAGATATATACACTAGAGTTGGTTAGGATGCGGTAGAGTAATTTACGAAATTCATGACGAGAAATCTACCCGTGGATATGATAAATATTCCCTCATTATGGTAAAACAAATTATATATTATGGATGCATGAACTGCTGGCACTCTTCCCGCTCACAGACATCATTGAAGATAAACCTATGTTTCTTTTCCTTGGAGCCATATGCTGTCTTTGATACCAAGCTGCCATATTTGTTAAAGTTTACAGAGATCACTCTATCTCCCTCTGAGTCAAAGACATAGTGAAGTTGAGAATCTTCGATCTGCAGATAAGGGTAATATAAATTTGAGGTCTTATCATTATTTTGATCCTCTAGGACATTGGGAGTATTCCCTTGAATTGGTGTTGTGAAAAATATTAGGGAAATACTAGTGAACCAGATATTCAATTTGAATATCCATTGCAATTTTCCATATTTTTTCATTGATTGATTTTAATTGTAATCATTTAGAAATACTAAAATATCTTCTAGATCAAATCATTATCCTGGCGGCCAGCCAAATTCTCTACCACCTAATAGATGTAGATGTATATGATACACCGTTTGCCCTCCAGAATCATTACAATTGAAATTGGTTCGGTATCCATCATCAGCAATATCAAGTTCTTTGGCCAAGTCACTTGCAACAAGGACCAACTCACCGATCAAGTTTCTATGGTCCCTTTCAAGGTCATTTAATGTGGGAATATGCACCTTGGGTATGATCAGAATATGTGTGGGCGCTTGTGGGTTAATATCATTGAAGGCCAATACCCTATCATTCTCATAGATAATTTCTGCTGGTATAGTCTTATTTATGATCTTACAAAATAAACAATCGTCCATATGATCCTCATACTAATAATTCATTTAATATGGATAGCGAGGCCTGAGCTGCCGTGTCCGCCCTCAAACGCCTATTACCCAATGAAAATAGTTTCACTCCAGTCTCTTTCATATGGTCCAACTCTTCATTAGAAAAATCTCCTTCTGGACCAATTAAAACATTGATCGGCATCTTCTTATTGAATTGAAACTTTGTCAAGCGTTTTGCCATACCCATCACACCCGCAAAACATTGTTCTTTTTGCTCATATAGCCATGGAATTATTCCTACAGGGTCACGGATAATTGGGAAATGGCTTCTCTGGCACTGCTTAGCAGAAGACAAAACTATCTTTTTACATCGTTCTAGATTAATAGTCCTTTTGATACATCGTTCAGTCAAGATTGGGTGAATCTCCTTCACACCCAATTCAGTGGCTTTTTCTATTAAATTTTCAAACCGGTCTCTCTTTAAAAGTGCTGGAGCAATAATTATCTCATTATCGTTCTCTCCTAGATGCTCTAACGTTTGTTCTATCTTCCCACGTATGATCCCACCATCATTTTCCTCTATTACTCCTTTATATCCAATCCCTTTGCCATTGAGCAAAGATATTATATCACCAGGTCTTAATCGAAACACATGGGACGCATGATGGGATTCCTTTTCATCTAAACTAAAAGAGTTTCCTCTTAGATTGTCTGGCTCCAGAAAAAAAGCGTTGGGCATTACTGTGATCGTCTATTGAATGAGATATGGATCAATCTTCCTGAATAATCATCCAAACCATCAAACTCATGTTCTAGTGGGAGCAATTCTAATCCTATCATCACTGAGACCGAGGTCTGGCCTACCATTTTAAAATCAATACCCACTCCTAAAAAACCACCTGGAGTGATCTGGGTATCAGGATTCTCCCATCTTTGTCTGAAACTTCCAACTTCCTTGCCATCTACGCTGAACACCCCACCAACTCTCAAGGTAAGGAATGGAGAAAAATTATTTTCTATCTTTCCATTAAATAAATAATAGTTGGCACCAAAGAACAGTGGCAACATAATCAGGCTTTTACCTCCAACTGTTTGATATTGCCCACTGTAATAGTCATACACTATGGTTTCTTCTGAGGCTTTGATATCATAAAATCTCAGTTCTCCATTTAAAGAGAAATATTCGGAATCATGAATGGCTTGGCGTGTAATGAATAGCCCAGACCCACTTTTTCCGATATCCATTCCAAAACCATTATAAAATTGATCAAATTCACCAAACAAGAATGAACAAAGAATAAGACTATATAATATTTTCATGGTCTAAGAGTAACTCTAATTTTTTATTATAATTGATAAGTTTAAGAATCAAAAGCCAATTTATTTACCAAAATATATTTTCTTGAACCAAAAAATAAGACAAGGTTTGAGTAATATCTAGTCATGGTCTAATACCTTGTCTATTTGACCATTCTCCTTATAGTAGATCCATCTGCCTACCGCTACACCATCTTGCATAATACCTTCTTCCTTTTTAATACCGTTACCATACCACATAACATATGGTCCATGTTCTTTGTTGTTGTTCCAATTTTGCTCAATGCTTTTCTGACCATTTTTATACCAGCCTACCATAAGTCCATGCTTCTTACCCATATCATAATTTTCCTGCATCCATATTTCTCCATCATCATACCAGTATGACATTTTACCGATCTTGTTACCATTAATAAATTTTCCAGTTTGTTTTTTCTGCCCATTCTCATACCAGGCAATGAATAGACCATCTTTTACATTATTCTTATAATTTTGTTCAATATTCTTTTTTCCAACATCATACCAACTGATCTGGATGCCGTCTTTTTTACCTTCAATGTAATTCTCAGTCAAATATTTTTTTCCATCCTCCTTCCAATATGTCCAAACACCTACTTTTGAATCAGCTTTTTTCATCCCCTCTTCTTTCAAATTCCCATTATCATAATGATCGCGAACCATTACAGTCTGTTCTTTATTCTCAACTGTTTTTTTGTAATTATCTTGGGCCCAGACAAAACCAATCAATAGAACTATTGTAACTTTTAAAAAATGTCTTATGTCCAACCCCACATTAAAATCTAACGTTCATCCAAAACAAATCACATAGATGGTGTGATTATTTTGAGATCCATTATTTGATATTATCCTCAAACTCAGCATCTTGAATATCCATCTTTGAGACCTTTTTGTGTATGCCTTCTCTTTTTTTCTTTTCTTTTACTGTTCGGCTGAATCTGAAAATCGACAGCATAGGGCGAAATGCTCTATATATGGCATAGAAAAGCGAACCAAGGAGTATCCATTTTATCATTTAATATCTGAAACTGGATTAAAGAATTTAGTGCCCGATATTGGCTGCCTTATATATTGGATGACCTCTTGAAGGTCTTTCTCATTATGAACAAAATCGATATTGTTTGTATTTATAATGACAAGTGGAGTATCTTGATATCGAAAGAAATATTCTGTATATACCTGACTCAATGCATCTATGTATTCATAGGTAATATCTGTCTCCATCTCTCTACCTCTATTGGCAATATTTTTCATAAGTGTATCAGAATCTGCCTGGAGGTATATGACAAGATCAGGTTTAATAATGTTTCGCTCTAGGAGGTTAGCAACAGTATCATAAAGCTGCATCTCTTTTTCACCCAAATTCAATGAAGCAAACAATCTATCTTTTACAAACATATAGTCAGTGAGCAAAAGATTTTGAAACATATCCACTTGTCTCAGTTCTTGCTGTTGGCGATATCTTTGCAATAAGAAGAATAACTGTGTCTGAAATGAATATCTTTCTGGATCTTTATAAAAGTCAGGGAGGAATGGATTTTCCTCAAACTCCTCTAGGACAAGCCTGGCGCCAAGTTCTTTTGACATAAGGTTGGCGAGGCTGGTCTTTCCAACTCCGATCGGGCCTTCAATTGCAATATAGTATAAATTTTTCATGCTTGAATATCCATATGGTGCCTTATTACTCTGGAATTATCTGGGCAATGCTCAATCAAATCATTTAATGTCAAATTTGAATGTGGAATTTGAAAGTCTGGCTCAATTTCAGCAAATGGTATTAAGATAAATTTTCTTAATGATATCATTGGGTGTGGGATAGAAAGTTCTTCAGTCTCGATCGTAGCATCTCCGTGAAATAATATATCAATGTCAATTGTCCTAGGCTGATTCTTTTCTCTTGAGATTGGCCGACCTAACATGGTCTCAACTTTTTGGATCACATCCAAAACGTCAAATGGTCTCAGGGTCGTAGAAAATTTTACAACTGAGTTCAAAAATTCTGGTTGATCTTGATTATATAGTGGTTCTGTCTCATAGTATGATGAACTCTTGATACCTGAAATTTCAAAATTAATCGAAAGCGCCATAGTGGCCTGGGCAAGATTGGACTCTCTATCCCCGATGTTTGAACCTAATGATAAATATACCATATTGGAATTCATTCATTTTTCCCTGATCACTTCCACTTCGACAGTATCAAGATTTGCCATGATCGGCGCATGAGGTTTCCTGATCCTTACCATGACCCGATCCACAGGATAGTTAGATAATAATTCACTAGAAATATCTTCTCCTGCAGATTCGATCAGATTGTGATCCTTTCTAGTGAAAACATCTGTGATCAATGCAATTAACTCATCATAGTCTACAGTATCAGACAACAGATCAGACCTACCGGCGATACTAAGATCTAAAAATAACTCAACATCTAACTCAAATAATCCATCCTTGTCCTTTTCAAGGTCATAGACTCCATGTCTTGCAGGAATTTTTAGATTAATGATCCTAATGCAATCCATCTTATTTGATAAGTTGAATCTTTTGAGAGTATGACATTTCCTCAATAGAGAATTGAAAAAAATATATTCCTGAACTTTCTCTATTGGCATTCCATTTGAACTCATGCATTCCAGGAAATACGATACCAATATTAAATCCCTCTACCTTATGCCCTCTAACATCATAGATGGAAATAGAGGGATTGATGGCACCTAATTGCTCAGGTACAAAATACTGTATGGATGTTTCAGGATTGAATGGATTTGGATAGGCCGGATAGACAGTGATCTTTGGCTTGTCTGGCAATATGCCTCCCATTGACATATACTCAACCTCTTTTAATATCCAGTTATCAGGATCAAGCCAGATCACCTGAGGAAGACCACTCACTGGTCCAAGGTTATATTGTTCAATCTGGCCTTGATTATCAACCTTAAAGGTCAGAGTATCGCCTGGAATAAGCACTCTTAATTCAATCGGCATATGAAAAAACTGCCAATTCTGGGTCTGCTCTATTGTTATGATCAGATCATCAGAGTCAGACATTTCCCAAGACAGACCATACTTGGGATAATATTCACCATAGATCCATTGTTCAAAAAAATCATCTAGCTCTATTCCAGACACGTCCTCACAGATCAATTTAAGATCCTCTGTGGTCGCTGAGGAGTAAGCGAGTGAATCATTTGAGGCATATACCTTAAGGGTCTCAAAAAAGAGACTGTCACCTAATACACCTCTTAGCATATGGACGACCCAACCTGCTTTATTATAAGTTAGATTACCATTGAATATTTGGCTAGGTGTTACGGGCTCCTCTACGTAAATGGTTCCCTCACCGAAATAGGAATGATTTTGCCAGTACTCCTTGTAGGCATCAAACCCACCTGATGCCTCCTCCCAAATTGACTCTGAATATCTTGCGAACCCCTCATTGAGCCAAATATGATGAAAACTATCACATGTGATCAGGTCACCCCACCACTGATGACCCAATTCATGGGCAATGAGCCACTGTGAGTAACCACCTAAACTCGTTATGGTCTGGTGCTCCATTCCTCCCCCTCTTCCAAACTCAGCATGACCATATTTTTCACCCATGAATGGATACTCTCCAAAACGATGAGCAAAGACCTCCATCATGTCACTCGTCATCATATAATTACTATATACTTCGTCATAATGGTCAGGATATACATAATACTCTAGTGGCAGAGTATCGCCGTTCAGCCCAATATATTGATCCTCCCATTTAGTATAGGGATAGGTTGTAATTGAGACCAGATAGGTACATATCGGGTATCTCTCTGACCAATGATATTTTTTCCTACCATCACCGAGATCGGTCTCCTCCAATAATACACCATTTGAAACAGCGACCTGATCATTGGGCACGATGATAACGATATCCAATGAATCTGCCTTATCAGAGGGGTCATCCTTACAAGGCCACCAATCCCTTGCACCGTAGGGCTCTGATAACGTCCACACGTGATCTATGCTGAGATGCTCATCAAAATTAAATGATCCAAATCCAGTGGAAGGAGGAGTACCATGGTAATAGATCTCCAAGCTAAAGTCATAACCTTCTGGAATGGAAGGCTGAGTTGGGACCTTTATCATATCATTATTATGAACAAAACTCAATGTCTCGCCATAGGACACAATCGAATCAACAACCAATTCACTCGTCAGGTCTAACTCGATCGAATCTGGTTGATCCATCCCCACCGAGCCATTGACCAAGACAGATCCGATGATCTCTTGGTTTGCAATATCGATCTCAATATCTATTCCATAATAAACAATATCGATCTTTTCCTGGTCTTCTGTGGTGGATGATCCGGACGATGACCACCTTGCCAAAGATCTCTGTTTATTACAGATCTCTAAAGGTTTATCAGTAAGTGTCTGTCCTGATAGGCAACCTAAATGGATAATGATGATGATCAGTCTATGTATCATGATCATAAACTAATAAAAATAGGCCACACCTACATAAATACAATTTATCGATGAAGAGAGAGGAGTGGGCTATTTCGTGGATATTCAATTTAAAAACAAGAACTCAAATTTGAGTATGCAAGATACGGTACCAAGATATATAACACAGAATCACGAACTAAATAGAAAAGGAAAAAGGCGATCACAACGGTCCATCCCCTTACCTTCAGAAGATGAAACAACCCGCCATCTCTATAGATCTTCAGCCACTCATCTATAAAACCTGGCCGTTGAAAAGACATTATTCCTTTCCGGGCTTTATCTTATCAAACTTGAGGTTCTCATACTTTTCCCACATATTCGAACCAGATGCCTCTGCAAAACGATAGGCGAATTCAAGGGCCTCAATGAACGGGCGATTGGCATACTCTCCATGTGAGTAGAACTCATCGATCCACTTCACTATCTCAGCGATCCTAACAAGTTCCAATTGATCGAAGATACCGTAGACCATTTCAGCCCTATTATCATAGTACCACTCGGTTATACCTCCATAGCCAACGCTACTCTTTAACTCAGAGTGTGTCTCATAGACCTGCGTTAGATAGGAGAAAAGGAATATTTCCTTCTCTTCTTGCGTGAGTGTTTTCCAGTAGGTGACCACCGGTGATAGGGTGCCTTCACCATTTTGGGCAAATAAGAGGGTAATGGCAAATACGACAATGAGCTTTCTCATAAGGGTCTCTTTTTTAGCAACTTACTTGATTTGATAAGCCTAATAATACGATTCTACCATGCAGATGGACAATGTTAATCATTACAAGGTTCTGCCCAATCTCCGTTAGATCGAATTAATTGAATAAGCTCATCAACAGCGTTGCTTTCTGCTATGTTCTTTTCTACGACCTCTTGCCCCTTGTACAACGATATCATTCCTGGTCCTGTACCGACATAACCATAATCAGCATCTGCCATTTCACCTGGGCCGTTGACAATACATCCCATGATCCCGATCTTTATCCCTTTCAGGTGATCAGTGCGTTCACGGATCCTGGCTGTTGTCTCTTGCAGGTCAAACAAGGTTCGACCACATGAGGGACAAGAAATATATTCAGTCTTGGATATGCGTGTTCTACTGGCCTGAAGTATTCCAAATGCAGTCTGATTGACAAAAGAATGATCATCACCTGAGCCTAACCACACCCCATCACCCATGCCATCCAACTGAAGGCCACCCACATCAACAGCAGCATGGATCAGAAATTCTTCTTTGGGAAGACCCTCATATGACCTTTTGACCACCACGGGGTTTGGTATGCCTTGATCAATAAGTTCTACAAAAAATCGCCTTTGTTGATGAAAACCATGATCCTGATCTGATTCAAGTATGACTATACAATTTTTCAATGATCTTATTTGATCGAAGATTCGATCTGTATCTTTGCATAGATAAAAAGATATCTCATTGGGATCGATCTGGTCGATCTGACCCGAATCATATAGCGAATAGTATCCGACCTTCAATTCTGTGTTGGAATGGTCTTTGATTATGCCTAAGGTACCAGGCACGTCAAAATCCAGTGAATTTAAACCAATATAAAGAAAATCAATGGCAAGGTCAGCCACATGCCACTTATCACTATTAGGTGAGTATAAATAGCCAAATTGGCCTAGATCCTCATATTTGATGGATGATGATCTGGATAGATCACCAATGACTCTCGGAACCTGCTCAGACCCAATGGTCAATATCTGATCCGATCTTCTTCTTACATAAAAGAATGGATCATACGGAAGAGTGTCGATATCACCAGCCTTATTTTTGGTATCTCTCCTACTGTCATATCTTTTTATAAGCATCTGAGCAACGGGGATCTCCCTCTCTGGTTCCTCTGTCAAGGAGACCCTGATCGTATCACCTAGACCATCCTCAAGAAGAGTACCTATTCCCACTGCAGATTTGATGCGCCCATCTTCTGCCTCACCAGCCTCTGTCACACCAAGATGCAAAGGATAGTTCATGCCCTCCGTACTCATCTTACTAACTAAAAGCCTATAGGCCTGTACCATGACATGGGTATTGCTTGCTTTCATGGAGAGAATGATATCATGGTAGGACTCATCCTCTGCAATTCGCAAGAATTCCATGGCTGATTCGACCATCCCAAGAGGTGTGTCACCGTATCTGCTCAGGATCCTATCAGATAGTGACCCGTGGTTTGTTCCGATCCTCATTGCTGTTCCATTTTCCTTGCATATACTGACAAGAGGCACGAATTGTTCTCTAAGTCTTTCCAATTCAGCAAGATAGGAAGCATCTGAATAATCATGTGTCTCAAATTTCTTTCTATCAGCATAATTACCTGGATTGATCCTTACCTTATCTACAATGCGCGCCGCAGCCATTGCCGCATTAGGAGTGAAATGGATGTCTGCAACAATTGGCACATCATATCCATTGTCTATAAGACCATCCCGGATATGCCTTAGGTTCTCTGCCTCTTTGATGCTCGGTGCTGTAATTCGCACTATCTCGCAGCCAGCATCTATCATCCTCATTGATTGGGCAATGGTCATCTCAGTGTCCATGGTATCAGTTGTGGTCATTGACTGAACACGAACAGGATTATTCCCACCGACCCCGATATTGCCTACCATGACCTCGCGAGTCTCCAATCTCTGAGTATCTGTCAGACTTTTACAATAAAATTTCATCAGATCCCTGAAAATGGTTGTTTGAGATAATCTTTCGCCCTCTTTATGGAACCAGAAAAGTTATCGAGATCGATACACTTACTATAACAGTCTTTGGCCTTAACCCTCTGATCAAGCCTGTCATAGCACATGCCCTTCAAAAGGTAGGCATTGCCTAGAATGATATCTAGCTCAGCATTGTAATCCTCAATGGTCTTACTGACCAATTCCAAGGCCTTATAATAATCTTCTTGGTGAAAGGATAATAAGGCGATCTCATAGTCAAGATAAGGAGAATACCACACCTTTTGTCTATCTGTTAAATTACTTGAACTCTTTTTCATATTCTTTATTATTACTTTAGATAGATCTATATTTTCTGTGCGAATCAATGACTCTAGATATAAAAGATTAAAGTAATAATTATCTGGAAAATTCTGCGCAAGATCTTTCGCATGCTCAAGCGCGAGGATGGGATCATTCTCTACCCATAGGTATAGGTTTGTTAGAATGGCCTTGGCCTCGATCCAAGACCAATGACCCTCGTCAGCCGCAAGTGCCATTCGACTCAGGCCTGATTCAGTCGATGCATCAAGATCATATAATCCAACCGCCCAACTTATGATGGAATTACTAATGCCGGCAAAATATTCTACGATCCCGATAGGAAGCTGGGCGTCAGTTATATCGGGTGATCCTTTTGCCACATCTTTAATAATGATAAAACCCCTGTAAGAACGGAAGAGGGTTCTCAGCCATTGCTTTTTACCTAAGGCCACCCTGGCCGAAAGTCCCAATGCTGATCCTTGGTATAGTCTGTAATTTGGATCATACTCATATCTATCGACCAATTCATCATAGATCGGGCCTATCTCGTCCAGATCTTGCTGTAATATCCTATAGGTCTCTTCTACCGGAGAATGGGCCTGTGACCTGACCCAACGAGATGCTGCCCAGATCAAATGTACACCAGGGTGATCTGGGAATTGTACTCTTGCCTCGCTTAATATGTTAACTGCCTTATCAAATTCATAGTTATAGAATGCATGAACTCCCTTTTTTACAAGAGTGTCTCCCTTATAGTAATCATCTGCGTGGAGGATCGATATATAAAAAACCGCAATCGTAAAGCGGAGGATCGTGAACAAGTGGTGTGCTACTCTTATAATTTTTTGAAGATATGATAAATATCTATGAATCCTGGGATGATAGGATCAACCAGCCTTTGGATTCATTGTTCTCTGGCTTGATCTCTAAACTTTTTTCCCATGAGGCTCTGGCTAATTGTTTTTCACCCATTTCCCAGTACGTAATGCCTATACCCATATAGGCACTGGCATCATTGGGTATCAATTCAAGGACCTCCTGAAACGCGATAAGGGACTCATTATACATATTCTTTCCCCTATAAAATTTGCCTAATACCCCCATAGCTCCAGGGAGCCATGTCGTGGTATTATTATTTACAGACAATGCATTCTTGAAGGCCTGGCGCCCCATAGTGGGATTACCTATACGATTGTACTCAACGGCCAAAACATAATATGTCTGTGGCAACAGGGTCTTGACGATTGGATCATTTGGTCTATAGTGCAGAAGGTCTTCCCAAGATGCGGCGGTCCTCCCCCACTCATAGGCATTAAAATAACTAAGACCTTGCATATACCTAAAATCAGAATTATCTGGGTCTATATAAACAGCATCACTATAGGAAAGAGCGGCATAGACATAACGACCCTGTTCAAAATATAGGTCTGCCAAGGACACATGTGGTTGTATATCCTTTGGGTTCAGTTTGATGGCTCGTTGAAATGAACGTTTTGCGTCTTCTGTACGTCCTAATTTGAGATGATTTTCACCAATAAGTTGAATAAATCCAGTGTGCGTTGGATATTTCTCACTTGCCTCCTGGGCCTTGTTCAGTGCTTCCGTATAATCACCTGATGCCATTGTCTCTCTTATTAAATTGATCTGTTGTGCAGGACCATCGGGTGCCTTTGAAGATGAATATCCCAGCACATCCCTACTTAACTGCTTCTGCTCTTCCGTTGTAACGAACATGGACATTGCGTCAATGGTGGCCTGGTGGTTCGGGTCTAGATACAGCGCCTCTTCAAATGCATACTTTGCCTTTTGATATTCACCCAGGTCAGCATAGAGGGTCCCGAGAAAGAAATGCGCATCAGGATTGTATGGATTCTTACTCACCTCTCTCAGATAGATCTCTTTGGCTGAGTTGTGGTCCCCATTTGCCTGGTAGTGCATTCCCAACTGCCGTTGTACATATAGATTATCTGGATTCATCCTAGATTCTTTTTCAAAATCTTCCGTGGTGAAAAATGGCTTGGACTCAAGGGCGACTAGTTGTTTTTTGGGCTCATTATCATAAAAGTATCGTGTTGCACGGGCTAGTTCCTTATTTGAGGCTTGCAATTCTCCTGTCAGATTGAATAGTTCATCTGCATATGCGGCGGTATTGAAACGGTTTGTCTTTGCTGGCTGTTTATTCGCATCAGGGTCATCCTTGCTAGTATCACTCTTCTCTGCTTCAGAGGCTGGATCTGATCTTTTCTTCTTTTTCCTCTTCTTCTTTTTTTTCTTCTTCTTACTGGAGGATTCTTCTTTTTCAGAGGACTTTTTCTTTTTCTTCTTCCTTTTCTTCTTCTTTTTTTGCTCAGAGGATGATTCAGCATATAGGAATCCCGTCTCAGACATAGGCATACTGCCTAATAGAAAGAGTAATAGTAGAAGATATTTTATGAATTTCATGAAGTCATATTCTCGAATTACAGAGCAATATTACACATTTTGACCATTATTGGAAGCATTTTATTTTAAAAGCACGGTTTTCATTTTTCGATCAATAACACCAAACATCGATCACATTTTTTCCATGCCACCTATCTTGCAACAGGCGGGCAGGGCCTCATAGGCATCAGAGTTGGCACTGGTCTCATTTGCCTGATATCCCAGATCAGAAATGGCTCTTTCGATCTTAGCAAGGTCTGTCTTCTCAGAGTTGAAGGATACCTGAGTGGTCTTGGTGGCCAGATCGACAGTTGATCTGCCCACTCCCTCCAATTTTCCCAGCCCCATCTCTATGGTCTTCTGACACATCCCACACTGAATGGTCGGGGTCATCACTGTGACACTGATATTCTCTTCACCACATCCAACGTAAAGGGAAAGAGACAACAACACCATTAGCATGCGATATCTCATTATTATTCCTCCTCTTTCTCTTATTAACAAAACCTTATTTGACCAACTGTACTAGTTCCTTGAAGGTGTCTCCACTGGCATGCTCTTGGATATTAAAGAGTAGCATCTCTACCGTTGTCAAGAAGCCTCCGTTATTTCTGATCCTATCCAAGGCAATACGGTGATTATTTGGATCCCTGGAAGAAACGGCATTGGTCACTACCTCAACATGTTGCCCTCTTCTAATCAGGTCCCTCTCTGTCTGGTAGACACAGACATGGGTCTCTATCCCCGCAAGGACAACCCCATCGGACCCATCAAAAGTGCCACTACGCGACATGAAGGCTGGATCACTTGCGCATGAGAATGAGGTCTTTGGGATTGGCTCGACACCATCAAGAAGCGAACGGATCGGTTCGATCGTTGGACCAAGTTTCTCTGGGACCTGCTCTGTCAATAAGATGGGCAACTCAAATAATTTAAATCCTTGAATGAGGATCTCAAGGTTTCTTAGAAAGGTCTCTCTATCATGAACAACAGGAAATAATTTTTCCTGTACATCGATCACAACTAAATAGGGATTCTTCATGAATCAATCAAAATCAAATTTAAACTCTTTTATTAGGTTCCAATCATCTATCTCATCTGGAACATATGCCAAAGCTACGGATGAAAATCCAATGGTCACATCTAAACTAATATCCTTAATTGCATATTTAGCGTTCCTCACATCACCATAGGCAAGGCTCAGGTGCGGATCGAACCTATATTCACGAACATGCTCGAGTGGCCCTGTCATACGCTTTTGAAATGCGCCAAGATGGATATCTCTGTCAACTTCCACATACAATGATCTCCAGGGTGGGGTCCCTCTGGTTATTTTTCTGATATTTGATGTTAATCTTCCTTGGACAGAGGCCTCATGCCCAAAAAATTCAAACAGCGGCTCGGGATCTACATTCACCCTTCCAAATAGTGTTACGTGAGGCTCAAAGGGCCTCGATCCATTTTCTAAACTCAATCTATCGATGATCTTTTTATATTTCATGCGGTCCTCCCTATCAGGAAGTAACCATATGGACCAAGGGTGGTTCATCAGTCTAATATTCTTTTTATCTCGTCGATCCTCTTATTGACCTCTTCCAATTCTTTTTCCATACTTGTCTTGGGACGTTTTTTTGGTGGATCAATGATCCTCTTTCTTGCAAAACGTATTTCTCGACCAAGTGCCGGATCTTTGGATAGTACCTCATCCAAGTGACCCAGATGATTCTTATTGCCGTGGCTGCCAAGAGCGTAGATCGCTCTCCTTCGCACATCTCTTGATCTATCCTCCAGGAGATCCACAAAGAACTCCAACGTCTCTTTTTTATCCTTTAGGTATCGCGCTAATTGCGATACGGCCTCTGGCCTCGCGTCCCAGGTTGTCCCACCGTAAATGGCAAGTTCCTTGAGACGTTCATAGTTCTGGTCATTCCTGACGCTTCCGTAGTATGATATCGCTGCACTTCTGATCACATCTTGATGTGAGTCTCTCTTCAGTAAGGCGTCGACCTTTTTCCTGGCTGCTGATGTGTCAATGACCACCAATGCTCTGAACGCATCACTAACACTATAATACTTGGGATCTGTGGAAATGACATTCTGAAGGAAGATACTTACATCAGGGTCATTCTTATAATTTTTTAGCGCTCTCCATATTGTCCTCCGGACACGATTGTCCTGCCCCTCCGAAAGTTTCATCAACTCTTCTGAGTATTGTTTTGGTCTCAAACTGGCAAGGCCCTGGACAGCCTCTTGACGGACTCCCCAAAATGGATCGGATCCAATGGCCTTGATCAGTGCATTTTCAACGTTTCTCCTGCCCTTTTTCTTTTTTAGAACATTGATCGCCTCGATCCTATCAAGAATATGAGGGGCCTTTTCCAATTGAGTGATCCACTCGGACAGTGATTTGTTGAACGTTACCTTGCAAGGTACCCTCATTCCAGCATTGAAGATCACCATCTTGGGCCTCGTGTCCACGGGAAGCTCATATGTCATTGCTTTTTGATCTATCCAGATCGTGTGTAGATCATTGTCGACCCTCACACTAATTGGCATTGAGAATAGGTCGGTCTTTGAGAGGTCCTGCTTCTGCTCTATCTTCAATTGGACAGTTCTATTTCTTTGGTTGTAGGACCATTTGACCTCATACTCTGGATACCCTGCCTCATGGACCCACTGCCTGAAGAACCAGTCAAGATTTTTTCCTGTTGTTTCCTCAATGGCCTTTTTCAAATCTTGTGTCTCTACATTCTTGAACTTGTTCGACCTGGTATAGTGCTGGATGGACCGCCAGAACGCATCATCTCCCAGATGGTCCTGGATCATATTGAGGATAAGACTGCCCTTTGCATATACATGGCCATCAAAAAGGTCTATCGGCTCATAGTAATGGTCATGAACCATAGGCCTTCGCCATCTCTTATTAGACCAATAATAACTTAGAATCTCTCCATAGCGAATGTACTCTCCCTCATCAGTCCCAAACTTGTTCTCTCTGTACTTTCTTGAGAAGAAGGTGGCAAAACCCTCATTAAGCCAGATATTTGCCCAGTTTCGAGTGGTCAGCATATCGCCATACCATTGATGTGCCAGCTCATGAGCGACAAGACCAACGCTGCTCTGATCAGGTACCGAGAACTGGTCATGCATGGTGCGATCGGTATTGTGAGTGAGTGTGATGTTCTCCATGCCTCCCCACATGAAATCATCCAATATGATCTGATCATATTTCTCATAGGGATATTCCACCCCGGTGACCTCACCAAAATAGGTCATCATATCAGTCGTCAGTCCAAATGAGCGCATGGCCTCATTCTTATTTTCCTCATAGACCCAATAATTGACTGGGGTATCCTTGTATGAATCCTCAACCTTGACATATTCACCTACCACGAATGACATGAGATATGAGACCATGGGGAAATGCTCGTGCCAGTGCCAGGTATGGGTCCCGTCCTTGTTCTCTGTCACTGACATCAGCCTACCATTTGAGACAGCCTTCAGGTGTTGTTCCACCGTAAGCAGTATCTCAAATGTTGAGCGATCATTCGGATAGTCATAGATCGGCACCCAGTGATGATTATCATTTTCCTCGCCCTGTGTCCATGCCTGCCACGGCTTGTTTGGATAGGTTTCGTCAGGGCTGACAAAAAAGGTACCCAACTTAGGGAATGAGGTGTAGTCTACTCTGACCTTGACCGTGTCCTTCCAGCCAATGGCCTTGTCCAGTGTGATATGTAACTTGGCGCCAGTGTGATCGAAAGAAATGTCCTTGTCATTGAGACGTACCCTGCGGATCGTCATGTCCTCTGCGTCAAGCTCAAAAGAGGTCAATGAAGAGCTCAATGGGCTCAGCTCATGGACCACATGTCCGTAAATCGATTCCGATCTCAGGTCTACCGTCACATCTATCTTTATGTGGTGGATGTCCACCTCTCTGTCTCTGGTACGGTTGGAGGGTGCCTTGTCATCTGCCGCCAATAGAAAGGAGAGAGACATCAATAATATGATTCTCATTGTCAACTCTAATTTATTCAATATCAATTGATCCATATATTAACAAACTATGGATGAATTTTTTATAAAATAAAAAAGGGGCCCCGCGAGGGGCCCCTTTTCATTTCTAGTTCGTGTTACTTGAACCTATTTCATCAAAACAAGTTTCTTCACACTTACAAAGTCAC
>Ga0208639_1000198_pt1 | contig 47704 bp, 45 predicted proteins | sample ETNtaG_33_FD_185772 | JGI IMG/M metagenome (GOLD analysis project Ga0208639, IMG submission 185772) | Marine microbial and viral communities from oxygen minimum zone, Eastern Pacific Ocean - ETNP201310SV76 (SPAdes) (version 2) | ecosystem: Environmental > Aquatic > Marine > Oceanic ...
TTGCTACAGAAGCAACTGAAGAAATTGCACTAGACACTATACAAGATGCTGTAGAAGCTGAGAATATAGCGAAAGAAAATTTAGAAAGTGCAGCAGAAATTGAAGAAATGACTGCGGAGGCTGTTGTAGAAGCTGTTACTACAGAGACTGAAGCTGTTGAAGCATATGCTGAAGCAGTGAAGGATGAAGATCAGGCCGCTGAAGCTGTTGTAGAAGCTGTTGAAGCTGAAAATATGGCTACTGAAGCTGTTGTAGAAGCTGCTGACCAAGTTGCAGAATTAGTAGAAAGTGATGCCGAAGAAAATGAAATTCAAGAAGCAGTAAGTGAATTAAAAGAAAGTGTGGAAAAACAAGAGGAAGCCGAAGAAGTTTTAGCAGAAGCTGTTGCAACTGAAGAAGTTGCTGCAGAAGATGTAGAAAGCACTTCTGTTAAAGAAGAAGAAGCAGCTGCTGAGTTAGATAAAGCAATTCTGGCAGAAGAAGAAGCTGGTGACAAACTAGAAGAAGCAATTGCTCAGGAAGAGCAAGCAGAAGATGAAGTCAAAGAAACAATAGAAGTTGCAAAGGAAATTGAAACTAACGAATCTGAGGATTCTGTACCAACCGAAGCACCATTCACTATAGGTGAAGAAGTTTCTCACGGTGTTCACGGTGAAGGTAAAGTACTTAATTTGTATAAAGCTGGAAAACACTGGTCTGTAGAAGTGGATTTCAGCGGAGGAAAAAAGAGTATCCTTGGAACCTTTTTAACTCCTAAAAAAGTACAAAATATATCTGAAGAAACAAACAAAGAATCTTTTAAGAAGCCAGAATCGAAAGAAATAAAAGAAAAGATAATTCCTATTATAGAAAATCCTGAAGAAAATGAAGAGGAGATTGCAACTATTGTTGCAGACATTGTCGAAACTGATCACGGTGATTATGAACCTGGAGTCAATGTTATCCATGATATTTTTGGTACAGGGAAAATTATTGATAGTAAGCCAAAGGGTGAAAATTATAGATTAGAAATAGAATTTGAAGATGAAACTACTAGAAATCTATTATCAACATTTGTAAAACTTTCTCCTGATGAAGCAGCTGAAACTGTTGTTGCTGAGACTGTTATTGCTGAACCTACTGAAGAAATAGCTGAAACTGTTGTTGCGGAAACTACAGTCTTAGACACTGATATTGTATACAAAAGACCTGAAAAGAAAAAAGAACCTGTAATTGATTTATCAAAACCAGAAGTACAAGATGCTGAAATGGTTGATAATGAAGATTAATGATTTTAGAATCTAAAAGACTTATTTTCCGTTTATTTAAAAATGGTGATAAAGAAAGGCTAATTGACCTATTGAATGATAAATATATCAGCAAATGGATGGATAACGTACCATTTCCTTACTTGGAGAAGCATGCTGATTGGTGGATTGAAACGGGCTCAAAAAAAAAATATCAGTATGCTATAATTCACAAAGAATCAAACAAACTTATTGGTTCCCTAAAAATAACTCTTAATGGAGAAATTGGATGCTGGATTGGCACACAATATTGGAAAAAAGGATTTGCCACTGAAACTATAGAACGAATCAAGCAATTTGGATTTGATGAATTGAAATTAGAAAAACTTTGGGCTGCCACTCACCGAGATAATTTAGCACCATTTAAATTAATGGAAAAAACCGGATTTACTAGAGTTGATGATAGATTATACCATGTTGAAGGCATCGGTGAAACCAAGGTAAGACCACACTTCGAATTAGTAAATAGGCCTTAAATCAACCCCTCCTGTGAAATATCTGTGGCCCTGTGGGGTAGTTTGGAATCCTTGTTGCTTTGGGAGCCATAGACCCCGGTTCAAATCCGGGCGGGGCCACCACTTTGATTAGTACGCAGATTTAGTAGTAGAAATAATTACTGATGCTATTTTGTATGGATCTCCATTAGACGCCGGACGGCGGTCTTCCAAACGTCCTTTCCAACCATCTTCCACAGTTCCAATAGGTATTCTTATGGAAGCTCCACGGTCTGAAACGCCATAAGAAAATTGAGTTATGGACTGCGTTTCATGTGCTCCTGTTAATCTTTGTTCATTATGAGCACCATAAACGCTAATATGTTTTTCAATATTCTTTCCAAATTCTTCACATACCTTGTTGAATATCTTTTCATCACCACAGGTTCTCAAAGTAGTGTCTGAGAAATTAGCATGCATCCCCGAACCATTCCAATCTCCTTTGATTGGCTTAGGATGATACTCTATGTAATAACCGTAATTTTCAGTTAAACGATCTAATAAGTATCTTGCAATCCACATTTCATCACCTGCTTTTTTTGCTCCTTTTGAAAAAAGTTGAAACTCCCATTGCCCACAGGCTACCTCTTGATTAATGCCCTCAAAATTAATTCCTGCTTCTAAACACATATCTGCATGATCTTCCACAATGTGCCTACCGTGTGTATTTTTCCCTCCTACTGAACAATAATATAATCCCTGAGGGCCAGGATATCCTCCCAATGGGAATCCAAGAGGTAATTGTGTTTCAACATCCATTATAAAATATTCTTGCTCAAAACCGAACCAAAAATCATTGTCATCATCATCTATTGTAGCCCTTCCATTAGATTCATGCGGACTTCCGTCTGGATTTAACACCTCAGTCATAACTAAGTAACCCTTTTCTCTCATAGGATCAGGATAAATTGCAACAGGTTTTAACAAACAATCTGAAGAATTGCCCTCTGCCTGTTGTGTAGAACTACCGTCAAAACACCACATTGGACAATCCTCTAACTTACCACTAAAATTGTCAATTAATTGTGTTTTACTTCTCATATTCTGAGTAGGAACGTAGCCATCTAACCAAATATATTCTAATTTTGATTTAACCATATTAATCAATCTTATATTGAGACACCATATATAAGAAACACTCTAAAACTAGTTTAATAGACTAAAAAAAAGAAAATAATTAGTTGTATACAACAATATTTATATATAGGATGAACAAACGTTCATTTTATGAAGCTTAATTATAAAGATTCTGAACTTTTGAGACACCTATGTAATAACGGAAAAGCATCTCAAAGAGAACTTGCAGAACTTTCGGGGTTTGCACTAGGCACAGTGAGCAACCATTTGAAAGATCTTGAAAAGAAAAAAGTAATCAGAGGTTACTTCGCTGACATAGATCCCGATAAAGTAGGGTTTACGCTCACGGCCACGATACATCTTAGAATAATTAAAGGTAAAATAATGGATGTACAGGCATCAATCGCAAATCACTCACGCGTTTTTGCCGTATATGATATTACTGGAGAATGGGATTCTCTTGTATTAGCTAGATTCAAAGATAGACAAGAAATGGATGATTTCATAAAAACAACTTTATCCCAAAAAAACATAGAGCGTACAAGCACATCTCTGGTTTTAAACAATGTAAAAGAAGATCTAAGAGTTATTATCTAAATTATTATAACTGGACTAGTATTGGCTAACAATAATGTGGTGGAAATGGAGGAAAAAAGCAACATATGATGTTGTTGAATATTGGAATCAGAGAGAGGATCCAAATAGCAAAATTCCTAATGAACGTAATACCAAAATGCATATAGATTTTGTAAAGTCAAATATAAATAAAGCTGACAAAATATTAGATTTCGGACCTGGTGTTGGGAGAATTTTGCCAGCCTACAATAAAAACAATAAAATTACAGGATATGATATTTCCTCAAAATATGAAGAAAGATTATTGAAAGCAGCTGGAGAACAAAAAATAGACCTCAATTTAATTATAGAGGATAAAGTTCTTACTAAATTTTCATTTAAGAATAACGAATTTACAACCTCTGTAAGTATCTCAGTACTATTGCATCAACCTCCTGAACATATTACAAATATAATGTGTGAATTAGCAAGAATTGCTGAAAAAGTAATAATTGTTTCTTGGCATGATCCAAAAATACCATATGATTCTATTGATGAAAAAAGAGACAAAACAAAATTTTGTTTTAATCATAATTATAAAGAAATATGTGAAAAAAATAATCTAATTATTAATTCATGGGATTACAAAAGTGAAATAAAACAAGTGTATCTCATATATGGAAAACAATGAATGTATAATTTATTATGTCCTATAGGTAATAGAGTAAATAATGAAATGGATTAAAGTAATTTCTATTCTTGCCTTCATAGCTCTTTCCATTGCAATAAATGTTGAAGCTGCGGAACCTGAGCAAATCCATCTCGCAACAAACGGAATACCTGGAGAAATGATAATTCAATGGGGGACTCAAGAGGACACTAGTGCCTTTTGCCCTTCTAGTAACAATGTAGAGTATGGAACTGAGGAAGACAATCTCAACGATACTAAAAGCGGTAACAATGATATGTATCTCTGGACTACCTGTACTCATACTGTTACTTTAACTGATTTGGAGCCAAACACAACATATTATTATCGTGTTGGAGGCGATGGAGAATGGAGTGATGTTTTTTCATTTGATACTTTAGGAGAAAACCCTGGAAAAATATTTATTGGAGCCATTGCAGATCATGGAACTTCAAGTAATGCACAAGAAACAACCAGTAATATGGAAGAAGAATACTTAGACTTAGTAATTCATCCTGGAGATATTTCCTATGCAAATGGAGCCGGTTCAGGCAATGGAGTCGGTGATCAAAGTGTTTGGGATGAATATCAAAACCAAATTGAGGATTTAGCATCAAAATATCCACATATGTATGCTCCAGGAAATCATGAAGAAGATGCGGAGCCATATGGGTTCGATGCTTATGAAAGTAGATTTTTCAATCCAGGACCAAATAGCTTTTGGTATAGTTTTGATTTTGAATTTATACATTTTGTTTCAATCTCCTCTGAACACGATTATGAACCTGGAACTACCCAATATAGTTGGCTTCAGAACGATTTAGAAGATGCTAATGAAAATAGAGAAAATGTACCTTGGATTGTAATATTTGCTCACAGACCGATGTACAGTTCAAATGGAGATGGAGATGGGCATGGAAGTGAAATAGAATTTAGAGAAGCCATGGAAGTATTGCTATACGATTTTCAAGTCGATTTAGCAATATGGGGACACGACCATCATTACGAAAGAACATATCCTGTTTTTGAAGAAAATGTTTACTCAAACAATACCGGGACCTCGTCAGATCCTTACTACAAACCAGGTGCAACTATTCACATTGTAGCAGGAATGGCTGGAAGATCTGCTTATGATGGTCTAGAAGACCCAAAACCAGTCTGGTCTGCATACAGAGAAGTTTCATATGGATACACTATGTTTGAAGCAACAAAAACAAGTATTAATTACAAATTTATAAGAAATAGTGATTTAAGTGTTGCTGATGAATTTTGGATTACAAACTCTATTGAAAGCGAAATCCCCACTGAAATACCAAATAATACAAACAATTCTGTTAACGATACAAAAGAAAAAACAGTTATTGAACAAATAAAAGAATTAAATTATATTGGAACGCCACTAACTATCATAGTTATGGCAACAACTGCAGTTTTCAGTTTAAAGCTCCGAAAAAGATGAATTTGCATCTTCGATTTGATTTATTGTAATCCCTTGTCCAAGAATACCATCCCATCTTTTTTCCAATTTACCTTCCTTGAATATGGCCATAGTAGGAACAACATTGACATCAAAAATATCCCATAAATTTGAATCTACATCAGTAATATCTGCAATAAAAACTGATTCGATACTCCCATACTCCTTCCAATTATTAAAAAAAGAAAGGCAATAAGGACACCAATCGGCTGAAAAAATGACTATAGATTTACCTTTATGTTTCTTAATATCCATATTATCAAAATTAGAATCGTATAATTTTGGTAATTTTAATTTTCCATTTGCATCATACCAAGAACTTGCAACTTTTCTAATTGTATCCTTCATTTCTTTTTCCACCGCATAAATATTTCTCGATTCGCTCGGCGTTCAATAGATTCTGGAGGCATTTCCTCATCTTCTAGATCCCAATGCAAACCAAATAATTTGTAAAGATCCATTATATCTACACCCCAAGGAGGGCCTCCTTCTTCGGCCTCCTTATCTAGTGGAAGAAATAAACCCAATAACTGTCCATCTGGCTTCAATAATTGCCAAACAACCCTATCATATTCAAAACGTCTCTCCGGACTAATAGCACAAAAACAAGTGTACTCCATAACATAATCAAATTTACCATGTAATACCTCAGGCAAATCAAAAATATTTTCGCGTAATACCTTCAAAGAAACATTATTTTTTCTAGCTCTTTCTCGAGTCTCTAAAACTGCAGGTTCTGCAAAATCAATAGCTGTAACATCGAAACCCTCCTTCGCAAAAGTAACGGCATCATATCCACGACCACAACCTATTACACAAATTTTACCTTTAGGGATTTCAGAAGCGAGCCTCTGAAAGAAAGGAGTAGGGCCTCCTAAATCCCAACCATCATTGTCTGTTTCGTAACAGGCTTCCCAAAATTCAGCTGTGTTTACGGGGTCTTCCACAATATTCTCAAAAAGAGGGATTGTTAAAAGATAGGGTTAAACTTTTTGTTGACGCCTTTAATGTGAAAATATGACCAATGTATTAATGCGAACGAGTGCTGGTGATATAGAAATCGAGCTCTACGATGATAAAGCTCCTAAAACAGTTGAAAATTTTCTTAAATTAGCCGATAAAGGGTTCTATAATGGACTACATTTTCACAGAGTAATTAAGGACTTTATGCTGCAAGGTGGTTGTCCAAACTCTAAAGATCCTAATAATCCAAAAGCGGGAACTGGTGGGCCAGGATACCAAATTAATTGTGAATTCCATCCTGAATTAAAACACAATAAACCTGGATTGCTTTCAATGGCTAACGCAGGCCCAAACACAGGAGGCTCTCAATTTTTCCTAACGACTGTTGCCACTCCCTGGTTAGATGGTGCTCACGCTATATTTGGTGAAGTCACTCGAGGTATGAATTACGTCAAAAATATTGAGAATTGTAAAACTGGCCACATGGACAGACCAAATAAACCACAACAAATTATTTCGGTTAAAAGAAAATAAATCAATCGTCTGTAGAAGAACCTTCTTCCATATAGGGTATATCTAAATCTAACTGGGCAATATACAAACCTGAAGTTATACAAGAAAGATAAGTATAACCATCATGATACTCTGCAGCCCACAAGAAAGGAATCCAGCCAAAATCATAGAAATTAGAATCTAAAGGCTCACCATATGCATTATTTTGTGGCAAAATATAAGCTACTGTTGATGATAAATGAGAAGCATTTCTATTTTCAGAATTGCCTGTTGCAATTATAGATTCAACATCAACAATCCACAACCCTGCATGATAATGCGAAATGTACAATCTTCCATCCCATCCACCTCCATAACTCTGATCTGGTTTTTCCTCATCAGTAATAAAATGACCTGAATCTAAATTATGTGGACTGAAAAGTAACCACTCATCTCCATTGGCATGAGCCTCACATGATTCTCCAAAGCAATGAAGACCTGAAGAAGGAATTTCCCAATCACCAATTAATTTAGGTAGAAAACGTAAATTACCATTCACTATTTCATAGTCCGTATTATCAATAACATAAATCAACCCTGTACCAACTGTGGTGGACAATACCTCCACAGCAGCTGAAATTAAATGGCGTTCACCTTCTAATTCTGGCCGAATATGTGATAAATCTACCATCTCAGGATAAGGTTCGGTATAATGTATGTAAGATGATCTTCCCCCATTCGCATTACCTGTAGAACCACTATCTGGTTGACCATCCCCATCAAAATCTGCAAAATCCATCCAATAACCTACTTCTGGAGCTCTCCACAAACAAGTCACTGGTGATCCTATAGTACTTTTACAACCTAATCCATAAAAGAGATAATTTTCAGGGCTATTAACGGGATGTGGAACATCTGTAACATCACCAATTCTTACTCCTGCTTCCCAATAAGCTCCATAAACATAAGTTCGGCCATAACGTGGATCTAAAGGATCATTACCTGGCCAAGTTTGGACTGTCATATCATGAATATAAATCCAACCTCCTCTTGTTGTTTCCCAAGCCACTTCATATTCTCCAACTTTGATTACTGTATGGCCATAACCTGCTCCGGGGACACCTTCCAAAGTCCTAGCGGCTGAGCCCTGCAAATTTAAATGAGCAATTGTAACGCCACCACAAGCTTCCCCTACTGCAATATCACATCCTTCATAATCAGGATTAGCAACAAAAATATACCATTCATTATCTATCATATGAGTATATAAATTATGAGGGCCACTAGGGTGATCTGAATCATACCAACTATCTACCCACACAGGGTTTGTCTTATCTGTTACATCAACTAATACTACACTAACTTGAGTAGGATCTCCCCATTCTCCAACCTGAGGATCTGCATAACCTGGATCGACTATTTGATTCTGTAAAATTACATATTCTCGGCCACTAAATTCTAAATATTTAATGTCCAATAATTGGGTATTAGGGTCAGTGTACTTTCCCATTACTGTAGTATTGTAAGGATCTGTAACATCAGTTATATGAAATTCCGACCAACCTGCTTGGTAAGCATAAGTTCGACCATCTGGAGAGTCTGCAACTGTAACCTCAGCATTACCTCCATTCGTGAGAGGATTATACTCTATTTGCTTAATGTTTCTACTACTCATATTGTGCATTGATGCATCCATATGATCATGGCCTTCATCCTGAAGCAAAGGATCTTCTATTCTTATTACATTATCATCGAAATACGTTTCTTCATCTGAAACTAAAAAATATGTAAAGGCACTAATCAGACTTAGGCCAATCAAAGCCGCTAGTGCTATCTCTTTAGTCTCCATTACTTTGCGCAGTATAACCTTTTATTTATAGGCTATTTGCAATACAAATAATATGAAGGTAAAAGATGTAATAATTAGTACGGTGATTGCGCTACTTTTCTGCTTTCAAATGATTTTTCCAGTGGCTACTGCACATACTGGCGGTATTTTTACAATAATTGTCTCAGAAAATGGAGTTGTTCCTGGAGATGTTCAAATGCTGGTAAATGATACAGCCCGTTGGATTAATGTTGATGATACTGAGAACATAACTCATAGAATTTTAGTAGATGCGAATTCAGATGGAATATATAATGGAGAAAACGATTGGGATTCTGGGAATTTAACTGATTCATGCGAACATATAAATGGAACAAAAAAAGATGAAAATTGCAATGCATATTTTGATGTTGTATTCAATGAAACATCCTTGAATATGAGTTATTACGACATTGTTGGAACATATGCATTTATTGATATGGTATCGAGTGGTGAAAAGGTATATGGAAATGTAACTGTAAATCCTGATGCACATCTTACAGCTGGCTTCCAAGATACTTCTACAATTGATGAAAAAGAAGATGAAAAAGAAGAGAAACCAGCCTTCCTACTAATAATTGCAGCATTATCAGGAATAGGTGCAATAATACTTGGAGGAATGATTATCTTTGGTAACAAGAAAGATTAATCAAGATCTGATAAAGGGATTATTTTTTTCATTAATCTCAATTATGATTTTAACGAGTGTTTATTATCTAAATATTCCCGAAAAAGAAGAAACTGTAAATCCCTACTTGAAAAGTGATATTTGCTACTATGCATTAAACGGAATTAAAGCTGATTACCATTACCATTTACAACTCAACATAACTATTGATGAAGAAAGAATTGAGATACCTATGAATATAGGATTCGAAAAGGATGAAAATGGAAATACTATTTTTTTGCATCCAATACACACATATGATAATAGTGGAAGAATTCATGTTGAAATCACAAAAAACACAACTGCTGAATTAGGATTTTTCTTTGACATATGGGAAAAAGAATTTTCTAAGGATAATATTCTAGGTTACACTACGGATCAAAATCATGTGATTGAAATGTATGTCAATGGAGATGAAGTCAATACTTTTGAAGATACTTTGCTTGAGCCCTATATATCCATAGAAATTAATTACTTGACAATTAGCTAAACTTTATTTGAGAGGGGGAAATGATAGATTATGGCATCTGTTATTGATGATTTAAAACCAGAAATTATATGGAAACACTTTGAAACTTTAACTAAAATCCCAAGACCTTCAAAGCATGAAGAAAAAATTTTGGAATATTTAAAAGAATTTGCTAACAAAAGGGAGTTGGAGATGAGAGAAGATGATACAGGAAATATTGTAATACTAAGACCTGGAAGTGGAGGGGGAGGAAATGCTCAAAGCATTATTATTCAGAGTCATGTAGATATGGTCTGCGAAAAAAATAGAGATTCGAATCATGATTTCATGAATGATCCTTTGAAATTATATATTGAAGAAGGGTGGCTCAAAGCTGATGGCACTACTTTAGGGGCTGACAATGGAATAGGTGTAGCTGCAGCTATGGCCCTATTAGATCTTCCTAATGATGTTGAATTACCTCCTTTGGAATGCTTGTTTACAGTAGATGAAGAAACTGGATTAACTGGAGCTTTTGCCCTCAATGGAGAAATTCTAAAAGGAAGAACTATGCTAAATCTTGATACTGAAGACTGGGGAGAAATTTGCATAGGTTGTGCAGGAGGTGGGGATTCAAGTATAGATTTACCCCTAACTTATCAAGATGCACCTTCTGACTTTCTTTCTTTTCAATTATCAGTTGAAGGATTAAGAGGAGGACATTCTGGAGTAGAAATACATGAGGAAAGAGGGAATGCTGTAGTTTTCCTATCTTCAATTATCGATTCGATTCAAAGAAATATAGATTGTCAATTAGTCTCTTTTCAAGGAGGAGACAAGCATAATGCCATACCAAGAGAAGCTTTTGCAACCTTATTGATTAATCCCGAATCTGTATCAGATGCGCAAACTATAGTTTCAAGAAAAAAAGAATCATTGAAAAAAGAATTTGGAACTGTGGAAAAAAATCTTAAAGTAAACTTTTCGGGCCTAGATAAATCTTCTAACAAGACACTATCTAAAGAAAGTCAAACTAAATTGATAGGACTATTGAGAACTTTACCACACGGAGTATTGAAATATTCACATGATGTGGAAGGTCTAGTAGAAACATCTAATAATTTAGCATCTGCAAAAATAATTGGTGACAAAATTAATGTAATTTGCTCAACAAGATCATCTATTGCCGAAGCCTTGGAGTCTCAAAGGGAGAGAATACAAATTATGGGCAATGCCTATGGAGCTCAAGTTGAACAGGATGAAGCATACCCTGGCTGGGCTCCAAATGTAAACTCACCTATATTGGAAACTACGACAAAAATATATACGGAAATACTTGGAAAAGACCCTCATATATGTGCTATTCATGCAGGTTTAGAATGCGGAGTTATAGGTGAAAAAGTTGAAGGGATGGATATGATATCTTTTGGACCTACTATCAAAGGACCTCATTCTCCTGATGAAAGGGTAGAAATTACATCTGTTGAAAAGTTTTGGAATTTACTATTAAGAATTCTAAAAGAACTTGCAAAGAAGTGAAACATTGATAGAAAAACTTCAGCGAAATTTAGCTGGTGAACTTCCTGGAATCAAATCATGGGAAAGAATGGCTGTAAAATCTCAGAAGGGAGACCGTATAGAATGTGAAAGCCTTCAAAAATACAGTAACTGGTTATCAAAAGAAAAATTGGATTCAATGAAAAAAGCAGCAGTTCTTATTGGTTTTTACAAAAATAGAGGGAATTGGTATTTTCCACTAATTAAAAGACCCATGCATGAAAAAAATCATCCAGGACAAATTGCACTTCCTGGAGGTGCAATGGAACAAAATGAAAAACTTGAAACTACTGCATTAAGAGAAGCATTTGAAGAAGTTGGAATTATACCTGAGAAAGTCAAAATAATTGGTAAATTAACGCCATTACCAGTCCCTGTTTCAAAATACCTAATCTATCCTTTTTTAGGTATAATTGAAAATGAGCCTACGTGGAATATTAATCATGATGAAGTGGAAGAACTTCTTTTGTTAAAATTTGAAGAATTGGTTAAGGCCGATAATGGATATTCAGAAGATTGGAACCTAAGAGGAAATAAAGTTAATGTTCCTATTTTTAAGGTAATGGAGAAAACAGTATGGGGTGCTACTGCTGCTGTATTGTGTGAACTACTTGATTTAGCAAGATAATTTTACCCAATAATCGAATTTATTGGCTCCACAAGATATGTAGAAAATAAGTCTCCAAGAATTGCTGAAGAAAAAAACGCTAACGTTAAGGGAATTATGTAAGGTATCTTGAAAGTTATCCAAGGGTCTTCAACGCCCTTTTCTTCCAACTTTTCCCACTGTGACTCAGTATCGGATTTATGTTTGACAAAGGCGACCATAATTACCTTTTCTCCAATAACTTGTTGCATCGGCCAAACAAAACTATCTCTAGCTTTTTCCAAATTCATTTTTGTTCCAAAAAACATTTGGAAATATGGTTTTTCTACATTTCTACAGACTAAATTATAGAAAAATAAAGTAATTGGAATAAGTAAATACAGTAAAAGTGAATTCATAAAAACTACAAAAGGATAGGGAAACCCACGTGTTTCAAAAGCCATTAAAGGATCCTCATTAATTGAAAAAGTAAATGGTGTTAATAATCCAATAGTCATGATAGCTTTCACATCTGCGCCTCCTATTGTAGGTCCAAAATAAAACCAAACATACATTAAAATCATTAAAACTGAAATTGAAATTATGTCAAGTAATTTATAATTATCATAAGAAATTTCATCAGAATCAATAGTAACAAAAAAGTAAATAGCTGATAATATTGCTAAAACTTGAATGACTTGCCAACCTATACTTTGATTTTTATCTAGGACATACTCGTCAATAAACGCGTTGTAAAACAATACTATAGTTGCAAACAATAAGGACCAAACATGAACGCCCCATTCTTCTGTAGTGAACTCATAAATTAACAATAATGATGCTAGACCTCCAAATATCATCCAAACTTGATTAGGAACACGGCGGGTTTTCAAATCGGTCCAAGAGCCATAGCAGAGCATAATTGCTCCAAGGAAAAAACGAACCCAATCAAGTAATTCCATATTTGTCCTAATAATAAGGGCTATTAATTTGTCTTCTATCATAAAATCATTCTGAAAAAGTTAATTATAGATGTGTGCTGACCTAGAACAGTGGACATAACTGAACAATTCCTGCCAGGTGAGAAATTTCTCAACAAATATGATGACATAACTGTTGATGGTAAAACAGGATTCTCTGTCGTTGTTACTGATTTGCGCTTATTCATTTCAAATAAATATGAGATATGGGACATACAAACGGATAAAATCGACTATCTTGGCAGATCTTTTATTCCAAAATTTGCATGGTGGTGGCAACTTCTTTTCATCCCTTTAGCAATGATTTCTGTGTCCAATCCTTTGTTCTTCGGATTGTTTATGCTCTTATCTGTAGCAAGACAATTTATTCGTGTGGAAGCTTTAATTGTTGGTATTCATTCAAAAGAATGGAAAATCAGTAAGGATCCGGAAACACTAACTCTACTTACTGATAATATAAGAACAAATTCAATTGTAGGCCTACAAAGAACAGATGGCAAACAAATATTAGATGCTGAATCACTAGATGGGAAAGAAATAACAACCTTAGAAGTAAATATTATAGGCGAAAATGAATCAAGACTCTTAAAATTGGCTTGGATTTCAGCTATTATCTCTTTCTTATTTTATTACTTAGGTTCATTCCGTCTGGGGACGGGATTTTGGACTGTACTATTTGCTGCAACATCATTTGGATTTTTTATTTTACACAGGGATAAAAGAAAAACTAATGAATTTAGAAATGTAAAAGCAAAACCCGGTTGGACTTTACAAGCATGGCTTTTTATCCTTAAATTATTGAATTATGAATTCATAGAAGCTAAATGGTCTTTCAAATTATATGATACCAAAATAGAAACTCGGAAATTAGGATACCAATTGTGTTGCATATGCCTATTTATGGGTTTAATTTTTACACATTCACGTGCAAACATGATTCCTCTTTTACATGGTATAAGCATAGGCTTCTCCCTATACCTAATTGGAAGAGTTCTAGCTGGAATCCCTCGTGATAAATGGAGAATGACACTTAGAACTACAGGAGCTGCTTTTGTTGCAATTATTGTAATCTGGCCTTGTTTAGCTTTGATACCGTTATACGAAACGGCATCAGTTAGAATTCCTGGATCGTCTATTCAGGGAGATTCAGGAAATGGTTGGAAAAATGTAATGAATGAATATGATGAATATGGATTAGGATTGGCTGCAAGCTCTTTTGTTATTTATGCAGATGATGCTGAGGATAAAGAAGGAAATCAGGATGGATATCCAGCTTTATTAATCGTAGTAGCCATAAAAGTACCATTTAATCTTGAAGAAGAAAATATGCTTGATGTACTGGATGACCAATTTAAACAAATGGCAATTGATCAAGAAATTGAACTTGATACTCAAATTGAAGAAGGAAGTAGGGTAACAAAACAAGGCTACGATACCCAGTACTCAATATACAATGGTACTGCTAAAACAGAAGAATTTGGATTGGGACAATTTAATAGAACTATAACTAAAGGTTCTGAAAGTAGATATATTGGAGAAGTCTGGAAAGCTCCGGAATACAATTTAATTGTAGTTGCAATGGGTATTGCAATAATATCTGAAGAAGAAATTAATGATCAAACAGGAAGCCCTATAGATGATATCATTAATATCATACCAAATAATCCTAACGATACAATAAATACAAAAAACTGGGATGAACTACTTGGACTGATACCTGAAGCTGTTTGCTATGATAAAGCTTAATCGTCATCAGGTAAATTAGATATCAAAGGAAACAAAACAAAATCACCTTCCCAACGGACTTCGACATTTTCATCAATCAAACCTGCATCAACTAATTTACCCATCATAATTTCTGCATATTCTTTAGGCACTTTCATGTATTTTTGGTCGTCTTCACTCATTTTATCCAAACTTTATTCCTTGTGCTAATGGTAAGTCATCAGACCAATTAAGTGTATTGGTCTGCCTTCTCATATATATTTTCCATGAATCTGAACCTGCTTCTCGACCTCCGCCAGTATCTTTTTCACCTCCAAATGCACCTCCAATTTCTGCACCACTAGTTCCAATGTTAACATTTGCAATACCACAATCACTACCGGCATGAGAAAGGAAATTTTCTACTGATTGCATATCTCTTGTAAAAATTGATGAAGAAAGACCTTGATCTACTGAGTTGTGCATCGATATTGCTTCTTCCAATTTCTCAAATTCAAATAAATACAATATTGGAGCAAATGTTTCTTCATTTGAAATTTCCATTTCATTATGGGCTTTAACAATTGTAGGTTCAACAAAAAAACCTGCTTTATCAATAACATTTCCACCGCAAAGAATTTCTCCTTTTTCTTTCTTAATTATTTCTAATGCATTCGCATATTCCTTAACTGCGCTACTATCTACCAAAGGACCCATAATCGTATCTGAATCTAATGGATCTCCTATCTTAATTTGTGAGTATGCACTAACTAAACTTTGAGTTATATCTTCAGAAATATCTTTGTGTAAGAAAAGCCGTCTGGTACTTGTACATCTTTGTCCGGTAGTTCCCACGGCTCCAAAAACAACAGCCCGAAGAACTAATTCCAGATCTGCATCAGGCATTACAATTATTCCATTATTCCCCCCTAATTCGAGTAGCGAACGACCTAATCTCTTAGAAACGGCCCCGCCAATTTTACGACCCATGTTACAAGAACCTGTTGCAGAAATCAAAGGCGCTCTTCGATCATGTACTAACATTTCTCCAACATCCCTACTTGATCCAACTAAAAGTGACATTACTCCATTCCACCCGAGTGGTTCTAAAACACGGTTAACAATTTTTTGAATGGCAACGGCTGTAAGTGGAGTTTTAGAAGAAGGTTTCCAAACCATAACATCACCGCATACTGCAGCAATCATTGCATTCCAAGCCCAAACAGCTCCTGGAAAATTGAAGGCTGTAACTATGCCAACTATCCCTAAAGGGTGCCATTGCTCATACATTCTGTGATTTGGACGTTCTGAATGCATAGTTTTTCCATATAACTGGCGACTTAGACCTACAGCATAATCTGCAATATCAATCATTTCTTGAACTTCTCCTTCACCCTCTGCCTGAATCTTACCCATTTCCCATGATATCAATTTACCAAGAGCTACTTTGTGCTTTCTAAATTCATTAGCCAATAATCTAACTACTTCTCCTCGTTTAGGTGCAGGTTCCATTCGCCATTTTGTAAACGTACTGGAAGTGTCTTGCATTATTCTTTCATAATCTCCTGAATCACACTGTTGAATACTGGCAATTCTGCTTCCATCAGCTGGCGCAAAAGATTCTAAAACATTACCTGAACCTAACCACTTTGTGGAAAAACCACCTAAATTAACATCCTCAATACCTAGTTCACTAAGAAAATCAAGCTTACTCATAAATCCCTTATTTGGCGGCAAAATAAAGAGCTTAGCATGCACTATTCTCTTTTAATCAGACCCTTAATACAGATTATAATGGACCAAACAAGACCTGAACTTCAAGGTTACGATTCAGAACAAATTGAAATGATGGAAGAAAATTGTATTCTTGTTGATGAAGAGGACAATATAATAGGAAAAGACTCAAAAATTAATTGTCATCTTAATGGAGGAAAATTACATCGAGCATTTAGCGTTCTTCTGTTCAATATGAAAGGAGAATTATTAATTCAGAAAAGAGCTAAGGAAAAAATAACATTTCCTTCAATCTGGGCTAATAGTTGCTGTAGCCATCCATTACATATTAAATCAGAAATTGACGGAGTAGATGGAGCTAAAAATGCAGCTAAAAGGAAAATGGAGCAAGAACTTGGAATTAATCCCAACAAAATTGATTTAGAAAAAATGCATTATATTACTAAAATGAGATATAAGGCTAGAGCTGATGAAAAATGGGTTGAATATGAAATTGATTATATCTTTGCAATGAAGTGTGATGCTGAAATCAGTCCAAACAAAATTGAAATCGAGGATACAAAATACGTAAATCCTAAAGAATTAGACAATATTTTTAAAGATAGAAACTATAAGATAGGTCCGTGGTTTAGACTAATAAAAGAAAACTTTTTGAATGACATTTGGAAATCACTAGATTACTCAGAAGTGGCTATTGACAAAAAATTACACCATATGGGAGATTGTGAATGAATCTAAAAGAAAAATTAGCAATTAAGGCAAAACCAGTCAATAAAGCATTAGAAAAATATTTGAAAATTAGAGAACCTAAAAAACTCTACGAAGCAAGTGCCCATATTCCATTAGCTGGTGGTAAAAGATTGAGGCCTGTAATGGCTATGATTACTTGTGATATGGTAGGAGGGAATTCAGAAGAAGCGATACCATTTGCAGCTGCCTTAGAAACTATACACAATTTTACTCTTGTACATGATGATGTAATGGATGATGATGATTTGAGACATGGTGTAGATGCATGTCATACTGTTTACGGAATTTCAACGGCAATATTAGCTGGAGACACATTATTCGCATATGCCTTTGAAATGATTACAGACTGTAATATTGAAGATCGTGTTAAGGCTGATTTGGTTAAGAACATCGCATATGTTGTTAGGAAAATTGCTGAAGGACAGCAAATGGACATAAATTTTGAAGAGGAAGAAACTGTCGATGCCAAAGAATATTTGGAGATGATTCGACTTAAAACTTCAATTCTGTTCGGTGCTGCTGCTTACGGTGGTGCTAAGATAGGTGGAACTTCAGAAGAAGAAGCAAGAGAACTAGAAAAAATGGCAACTGATGTTGGTCTTGGATTTCAAATCTGGGATGATTATCTAGATGCGACCGCTTCTGAAGAAGCATTAGGGAAGCCTTCTGGATCAGATATAAGACAAGGAAAAAGAACCCTACTAGTTATAGAAACATTAAACAGAGCTAATGATAATGATCGCAAAAGGCTTATAGAAATTTTAGACTCTCAGAATACAGATAAAGAGATAGAAGAAGCTGTAGGAATTATGGAAAAATCCGGAGCATTAGAAGAATGTTATAAGCAAGCTAACGGATATCTAGAGGATGCACATAATACATTATCTAATTATCCTGAAAGTGAATCACGCCAATTATTTGAGGAGTTATTAGAATATATGGTTACAAGAGGTCATTAAATTGGGAGATTCGGAAAATTCCTGGAGCTCAAGCGTAATCAATGAACAATTACGCAAAAGATTGGAAACACACGATTCTGCAAAGGTAACTAATCTCAATTCACAACCTTGCATAGCTGCGAACATGCCCTCTGGGAAAAACCTAACATTCGATGGAGATGCTGGCGATAATTTTGGAGGAATGAACAATGGTACAACTATTGTTTTAAACGGAGATTCAGGAAGATTCGTTGGGAATGGAATGAACAAAGGTGAAATTATCATAAATGGAAATTGTGATGAAGGAGTTGGCCATTGCCTATCTGGAGGCATGATAGTAATACAGGGAACCGTAGAAGGAAACGCAGGCCCTTCTATGATGGGAGGTGATTTGATAATATCAGGAAATGTTCGAGGTGATTTAGCCACATGCATGAGTGGAGGAAACCTAATTGTTTGTGGTGATGTTTTAGGAGATATTGGACGAATGCAGACTGGTGGAAAGATTTTTGTTGCTGGCCAATTTAGACAAGAACTTTCTGAAACAAAAGCTATATCGCCAATTGATTGGAAGGCCATCCAAAAAACTCTCAAAGACTATGGGGTCGATTCTTCGGGACTTAATTTTAAAACTATTAAAACAAATTTTAAAAACGAAAATTATCAAAAAGAAAATGAAAATGAAACAAGTATTAGTGAAACTCTAATGCTAGTTCACGCCAAACTTAGCAGAAGACCGAGAACTGCCCATTTAGATGATTTAGATATGTCTTTATCAATAGGGCAGAAGAAAAGTGAACCTTTGAACCTTACAATCCCACTTCTTTGGACTGGAGATAATGCTCCAACTTATTCCATTTTGGGAATTAATGAAAAATCACCAAATAATCTAAATTCGGCCAATCTGGCAATAATTGACTTAGATTCTACTGAAATAAATCGAAGGCTAGATATGAAAAGACCTACTGATTTAGCATTTGTAGTTGAATTATTCAGGCAAAGTACTGCTAAGAGAATACCAATAATGGTTCGATTAAAGGCAGGAGACGTTGAGAATGATTTGAGTATAATCGCAAAATCTGGTGCTGAAGGAGTAATACTAAAAGGCGGAGAAATGCCAATTGAGGCTGCAATAACTGCTGCAAGATCGCACAAAGGAAAAATGGTTGTATTAGCTTCTTGTAAAAAATTAGATTATAGATTTGCTGCAATGGCTATTGCTTTAGGTGCATCTGGTCTTTTCTTAGAAGGAAATTGTTCTAATTCAAAACTAAAGTTATTTGGTGCAGAACTTTCTCGAACTGTTGGCTCCTTAGGCGTTGGTAACATAAGTGACTTAGGAACTGAAAATCTACGAACAAATGACCAAAATACTGCGGCTATGACTGGCGTTCCAATAGCTGGTTATGATACTGTACTTCCTATGTGGCGCCATTAATTTTCAAACTTTCATTTGGGAAGAACGTAGGTAGGCCCAAGTAGAAACGGATGTCAATAAGGCTGAAACTGTCATTACTGTTTGATATGCTTCCCAACTTGTAGAAATGATGACGAAAGATACTATGATTAAACCACCAGCCCAGAACTTTGCTTTATCAGGATCGTCTGTAAAATAAGAATGATTCTTTCCTGACATAAATACCCAAATTGTAATGAAAACCATGGCCGATATAAGAATTGATGTTGTAAGAGCTCCGTTTGTATTATCAATATTAGTATCAGGACTTAGAATTGGAATTTTCATTCCTTGATAAATTACAAGGACTAAATACACAACTAGTGCCCCATATCCTACTCCAGCAACTAAGTAGAGCATACCTCTTTGTGAATCTTCATCCAGTGTACTGTCATCCCATATTTCTGAATTTGAAGAAGTAGATGAAGATTGAGAAACTCCTTCACGACGGATTTCTTCTGTATCCTCTTCCTCTTCTAATTCTTGCCCGGGTAAAGAATCATCGATATCCAAATCATCCATCACTCTTCCTCCTTCAATGGAACTATGTTATGGCCCTTAAAATCAAATTCAACTGAACGTCGAACCAAACCCTTCAAAGTTAAAGAAGTAACACCTAAATCTCTAGATACATCGTTAGCAAAGGTACCTTCAGAACCAATCAATTCAATAATCTTTGCTTCCAATTCCTTAAATTTCTTTTCAGGCATCAATACAACTGTGAGAAGTTCTTGTGTTTCATCAAAAGTTAAAGATGTCGAAATTTGGAAGGCATTGTAAAAAGTACGGTAACCCTTTTCGGGACGACCACTTTCATTATTAACTTCCCATCTTGATTCTACTAATTTGAATTTTTCAAAATAAGTAATTGCAGCATATGCCCCTTCACCATGTTTAGAAACTAAATCACTAATCATGGTCCAACCTTCAGCTAATGTAGTGAGTACATCACGTCTTTCTTTAGAATCAACTGCTCTAAAAAGTGCCACTAACTCGGCAGGGTCATTAATGAGTTTTACGCGTTTCATCTTTACTATAAATCCTTATGCAACATTCCCTATAAAATAACAGTATGCACCCTCTTTAAAGTTCTATTTCTCCCTCTAGACCACATTCTGAACATTGAATTGCTTGCATTCCTGAAACCTTTGGAACCTCCATTCTCGAAGAACATTCAGGGCATTCTATAGTCATAGTCTCTCTTACTACTTTTCGTTTTCGGACTCTACGCTCTTTTACAGGTGAAACTTCTGGAACTACTGAATTCATAAATTCTGAAGGAGAAACGGGTGGTGCTACAGATTTCGTAGGAAGCTCATAGTTTGAATAGTCCTCTTTTCTATTCATGTAAAATATAACAGCCCCAATAACTACAAATATCAACAAAACTCCAATTATGGTAACAGGACTAACAATCTCTGTTACTGATCCTAAATTATTATCAGATGATGAAGATTTGCCACCAGCCTTAGTGGTATCTTCAATTATACTTACAGTACATGTATCTCTAGCAACAAGACCGTCATCATCTGTTACTCTAACCACTACTAGATATGAAGCATCTGGAGGGGTATAATTGTATGAATAAGTAGCATAATCTAAACCTTTAAAATCAACGGAATCAATATCTCCTGTAGAACTATTGAAATCCCATTCATACAGGACTATGCGACCCCCTCCCTTGTCACTAGCTATAGTTGTGAATAGTACGGGATCACCATCAATTACAGCTTCTTCATCACATGTTACTGAAACTAATGGTGGAGAAAGAATTTGAATTGTTATTGTTAAAGTTTGACTTGAAGCTCCAAAGGAATCTGTAACTATAAGGTAAATTTCTTTTTCGCCAATATCGGAATCTGAAGTAGATACACTAGAACCATTTTCTGAACTTTCATAGAAATTTTGACCATTAGCGAATAACAATGATTCTGTTGTCCAATTATATGTTAATGAATTATCATCAGGATCAAAGGCCTCCCCAAAAAGAATAATATTTTCACCAGCCACCACTGGATGAGGATTACCAGTATATTCTTCGAGTGTTTTTTCGAATATACCGTCACCATCCTCATCTGCGGTTATTTCAATACTTACGGAACTTAAAACAGGAACTCCATTAATCAATACATTAGCTGTAACATTAGATGACCAAAAACCAATGTTATTTACTGCTCTAAACGTTATTTCATGTGAACCACGAGACAAAGCAGATGTAGTAAATGTAGAATTTTCAGACAACAAACCATCTAGATTAGAAATCCACTGATAACCTACTACTTCTGTATTCTCAGATGCTTCAGAGACTGCTGAACCTACAAAAACAATAGGATTGCCTTCCTCTAAAATACAGTTTGTAACAGAAGGACAACTTGTAATTGAATCTATGTTTGCTTCAGGAAAATCACCAATTCCAATATTTCTCGTTACTAATTTACTCCAACGCCCTTCATTATCTTTTGCACTAAAAGAAATTGTATGATAACCCATACTTAAATTGGAAATAGTGAAATTTGAATCGGTTGATAAATTACCATCTATACTAGAATGCCACAAATATGCTACAATTGACCCATCGGCATCACTCCCAGAACCTGTCATAATAACTGGAGTATCTGGTAACGCAGTAGTTGGATTGATGTCATCAATTATTGCAATTGGGGCTTGATTGTCTAATTGGCCCTCATAATAGAGAGCTAAACCTGAACTTGTTCCTACAGCAATATTTTCGCCTCTGTATGACATTGAAACACTAGTCACTTCGCCAAATGCAGATGTCCTCCATAATTCTTCTCCAACAGTTACATTAGCTAAAACTATTTTTTTGTTAGTTGATCCGGCAACCAAATATTTTGCATCCCCATTAAAATCTAAATCTGTAATTATTCCACCTATATTTTTGTCCCATGCCATAAACTCAGTTGATAAATCAAGAACGGTAATCAATCCTTGATCCGTACCAAATGCATAATAATTTGAATTCGAACTACCTGAAACAGAAGTTATCTCATCCATCTGACCATATTCTAGTACGGGATCTTCACCCTCTGATTCATAAACATACACTTTACCATTTTCCGAGCCTATAATCAAATAATTACTATCTCCTGAAAAATCAATATCTGTTATTTTACCATCTAAAGTCCCTGAATGATACCAAACTGATGACTCTGATGACGTTTCATAAACATAAACATTACCGTCTTCAGTACCTGCTGCAATATATTGATGATTTGGAGAGATTGCTACAGTAGTCATAGTATCACTTGCATGATTATCTACCCAAATCTGCTCTTCAGAATTTGTACTAAAGTAATATACATTACGAAAATCTACAACTGCAACATGAGTCCCATTTGGATTCATATCTACGTCATTAACACTCAAAAAGAAATTTGTTTTTTCCCAATTCTTAGAACCTTCTTCCCAAAGAGTCACTGTTGTATCGGTTTCCTCCCCTGTTACTACAAATCGACCGTCTGAAGACATATCCATTGAAGAAATTCCCTGACCTACAGTTTTTGAATTATAAGGAGTTGAAGTGTGATTTCTCCAAAGGGAAACTGTCTTAGCATAAGTTGCAGAAATATTTACTGAATCATCTGATATTTCTACATTTGAAACACCATTGACCTGGTAATACTGCCAAAGCGGTTCTTTTTCAGCTGTAACATTCGTAAATGTGAATGCAAATGCAACTAACAATAGAACTGCTAAACTTATTTTCCTCATTCGATAATTTTCCTGAAAGGTATGTTTCCGTAATAATAGGGGGATTATTACAGTGCGCCTAACCTCTCATTAAATTATAACGACCTCTTAATTCTAAAACTTTAAGAGCTTCAAGAACTGGATTTGCATCTTTCCAATTTGAATAAACTTCGAGAAATATATCTCTGCCATTAATCTCCGAATGATGGGAATCTAATGATTCCAGAAATACACGAAGGTCAGATGCCCGATCCTCGTCATCATCTGAAATACTAGATAGACCAAAATCAATAGCATAAATTCGATCCGTTACTAGAAAATTACTCGTTGTAGGATCTCCATGAACAATTTTAAGCGAATGAATTGTGGATAATATTTCCGCTGTTTTAACTAAATAATCTTCAAATTCACTTTTACGCAATGCTCTTTCAAGTGTTAAACCATCAATAAATTCCATAAGTATGCTGTTATCCGAAAGATTAACGCTGTAGATAGCTGGGACTGAAATACCCTGAGAAAGCAATCTTTCCATGATACGTGATTCGCTTCTTAATCTTTCTACAACTAATTTCTTCTCAAGAGATGGATGACGATAACCTCTTCTATTTCTCTTCTTAGAGACTACTGTTTTACCATTCCACTCTATTGTCTCAACTATAGCTTCAGCTCCTCTAAATTTCATCTCCAAGTAACCTCCACCATGTCAGTTCTATATTTTTGATTGACGACATTATCTTTGTCTGTAATCTCATAATCTGCATTCATCATCTGATATCCTAACCATGCAATCATAACTCCATTATCAACACAAAGTGCTCTTTCAGGTACAAAACACTTGACACCACGTTCTTTGGCCATAATCATAGCCATTTCCCTAAGTCTAGAATTACATGCTACTCCACCTCCAAGAACTAATTCTGTTTTTCCTGTATGTGCTAACGCGCGCTCAGAAACTTCGCATGACATTGCGAAAGCTGTTTCTTGAACTGAATAAGCAACTTTAGGAAGGGAATATCCTGAATCTACTTTTTGTTTTGCAGCAGTCATTAATCCTGAAAACGCCAAATCCATTCCTTTGACTGAATAAGGTAAATCAATTAACTCATCGCCTTCTGCAATCTTCTCAAGTTTAGGACCTCCTGGAAAACCCATGCCTGCTTCTCTAGCAAACTTGTCTAATCCATTACCTATTCCGATATCAATAGTTTCTCCAAATACTCTGTAACGACCTGCTGCATAGGCTATTACCTGTGTATTAGCGCCTGAAAGGTAAAGTAATACTGGATCCTTTGCGCCTTCAAGAAGACCTATTTCTAAATGTGCAACACAATGATTTACACCTAATAATGGAATATCATTGGAATAAGCAAAAGCTCTAGCCGCAGTAGCTCCAGTCCTGAGGCAAGGACCTAATCCTGGCCCTCTAGCATAGGACACAAGTGAAATATCATCTGAAGAAATATTTGCTTCCTCAAAAGCTTTTTTGAATAATTTTGGTAAATTTTCGGAATGGTGATTTGCAGCTTCTCGAGGGTGTATTCCTGCCCCTTTCTCAGGAATATAAACCGATCTTTGATTAGAAAGAATTTCCCCCTCTGAAGTTATTATTCCTACACCTGCAGTATGTGCTGTTGACTCAATGCCTAAAATTATTGAATTCAATTTTCCTTCGCATCATCCGTTTCTTGAGAGATTGCCATATCTCTCTCAAACTGGATATCATCAAAGCTTTTTTCATCCTCTTCAACATCTTTATTGGACGATTTAGAATCTACAACTTCTGATTCATCTTCCATTCCTGTGTAAATAATATAACTACACAAACTCATCAATACAAAAATCGCTAATAATGCAGCCCATGAACCCTCGGATTTAATGAAACTATGACTACCTTCGACGTCTAAAAATCTATTCAATGTAATTTTGTAATCTTCTGTTGAATTACTACTAAAATCTACAATTACCACTTCTACCGTCAAAGATAATGGGCCTTCCATAAATGCTCTCCAAGTTACATTAGCAGTCTTGCTAGTGTTAGAAGGAAGTGATATACTCGTTTGTGCATAACCCGATTTTGCATTAATTAACAAATTTAAATTTAAATTATTGAAATTTATATCTGTTGGATTGGCTATTGAAACGCTAAAATTTACTTCAGAAAACTTCGGTGCCTTTTCACACGGACCTATGCAATCACTACCAATATACGGATTTCCATTAACAAAAATAATTCCAGACTCAAAAGCAATTTGAGTATGATTTAGATTAAAAACTTCAACAATATCTAAATTATCATCAATGTAACCCTCCCATGATCTCTCAATATACCCAAATCCAAAATTTAAGTAGAATGTGAAACGTGTCTGATGAGTTATAATTTGACCAGAATTATCAATTTCATATTGCTTTGCCCAATTCCAAGAACCAACCATTCTTTCACCATCCCATTGCCTAGACTCAAAACCTATGATTGGTAAACCAGTAGAGTCATCAAATGCTGAAAAAGTAACCCACCACTCTTGTGTCATACGAGTACTACAATTGTAATAATATATTGATTCCAAATCTAGTTCTTTTCCAATTGATCTCAAACCTAAAGTATAATTTCGTATGTTTACGCCTGAAGCGGTTAGATTAGTATCCTCTGAGAAAATTCCATAATTAACCATACTAAAGCCATCAAGCGCCAAACCTGTAATTTCTGCATTACCTCCAACTAACCAGATCATACCATAATAAATTGTTGAATCGTAGACAGTCAAATTACCTGCATCTGAAACCAAAGTATACGGAAAAATTAATGTTTCATTACCATTTCCTACCTCATATCCCATTGTACTAATTGTAGTGTTAATTATGTCTAATTGACCGCCTGGATTAATTCGAATTTCTGAAGTCGTCCAATCTAATGTCCTGTTAACATTCAAATTAGAATCCTTTATCACTAAATGGCCATCAATCAAGATATCGCCATATAACCAAATTTGATCATTATCAAAGACTAATGTCTGATCTTTCTCAACGGTCAAATTTACATGATGATATTCATCGGCTTCTGCGTTAAATGTAATAAATATAATCGTAAAAACGAAAATAGCGCTTACTATATTCAAAACACGCATGATATTCTAAAAGAATGGCCATATAAATACAATCTATGGCCTTCTTTAGTGTGAAATTAGTTTTAAAGGGAGCTTTATTGGCGTAACAATGAGGCGCCTTTTAGGACTAATCATAATGTTCGCTTTGCTTTCACAACCCTTAGCTAAAAGTGAAATTGATAACTACGTAAGTCATCCTGGAAATATACCTGATTTTCACCATTTTAGTACTCCTCAATTAGAACCTGGAGAAAAAGGTAATTTTGCTTTAGACATACATAACAGATATGCATATTCATTACAAAAGGTAGTTGTTAATGCAGAAATATATCATAGAGCTGATATTGACGAAGCTGAAGAACTAAGTAATATACCAGCCAATGAAAGACCATATATTACTGAAAAATGTTGGAATTTAGTTTCCAATGGGAATAAAACTTGTGGAAATAGTGCTGATACTGACTTTGTTACTTTCAATTTAGGTACAATGGAATCAAATTCTACAATCTCACTTAATTTTAAAATTGTTTCAGATGATAATACCAAAGAAGGCACATACTTTGTACGTTTTACTATGGATTTTGATTATAATGATACTTCAAGGGTTATGAAATCTAGAGGTCACTGGAGTATGGAACAATGGGAAGAAGCAACTACAAATGTAACTGAAGGCGCACCAGGAAACATAAATTTAGAAGTATTGGAAGTAGATGGAATAATACCTGATTCATCATTTGGAGTAAAGAAACCAATTCCAAAATGGCCATTATATCTTCTTATCACTCTAACTATTATATTTGCAAGTCTTTCTGTAATATTTTACCTTGAAGAAGAAGGAAATTATCCTGAATTAAATAAATGGCTTCAAAAGCAAAGGGGCAAACTTAATGAGCTTAGGTTGCGCCTTAAGTACCGAAAAAGCAGCTAAAGAAGCGTAATCCAAATCTCCTGTCTTCTCTATCGCTTCTTTAACTTTTGGTTCTCCCAATATACCTATTATTTCAGACAATTGCCCATCATTCAGACTCAGAAAAGCCTTTCTTAGATGTGATCCTTTTGACAATTCTCCACCAATTCTTTGATTTATAAGATCCTGGTATGGACTTAGAGTCTTAGAATCTAAATTCCCCTCCTGAAAAGCTTTGTCTGCAACTTCAAAAGCTGCATCTGCTGAAATTAAACCTGAATATATCCCGCCACCTGAAGTAGGTTTAGCCATTCCTGCTGCATCCCCTGTCAAAAGTACATTATCTCCATAACTTGGATTTCTTGTGCCAAATGGAATAAGGCCACTTACTCGATTTATTATCTTAGCCCCTCCAAGTAACTTTGAAGGTGCTCCTTTATGGAAATAATCTCTAAAGAAATTCTTTGGCCTGTTAGGTAAAACAGTTGCCATACCTATCCTCCCTTCATTAGGACCAGTAGGTATTCCCCATCCAAAAAACCGAGGCGCTAACTCTGAACCTACAAAAAGATCAACATGATTATCCTTGCCTTGATATCCTTCAACATCAGCTCCAAAAGCAGCTAAAACTTCCCTTTTGGTACTAAGTCCTGCATCACGAGCAACTCTAGAAGCTGGACCATCTGAACCAATTAATAATTTGGTTTCAATCTCAAGTTTACCACTTTTACTTTGTATTTTAGCTATAATTCCATTCTTTGATTTTCTATGTCCTAAATATCGATGACCTGTCTTTACCTCAGCCCCTGCCTCTATAGCCTTGTTAGCAATAGATCTATCTAAATCTGGCCTATCAATTACCAATGCCTTAGTTTCAGATGCCTGGAAATCAAGGAATGAATCATTGGGACCCCATAAACGAGCTCCATTCATCTCTTGTAAAACTGGGCGCTTATAGCCTAAATATTCAAAAGTTCGAGGTGTGATCAGTCCGGCACATTGACAAGGTTCACCTAGTATATCATCTTCTTCTACAACTGTTGTAGAATAGCCTTCCTTGGCTAAATTCCAAGCTACCCTAGAACCACTAGGTCCTGCCCCTATGACTAACGCATCAAGCATGTTAATTTGCTATTATTCGAGGGGGACTAAATCTATTTGGCATGCATCTGTCAGACCTGCATCAGCCAATGATAAATTGACATCCACTGGAGCTCCATTTAGCATAACTGCAAAATTTGCATGTGGTAATTGGAATTTCTCGATACAATTCTGAAGTAACTTGCTAACGGGCATGTTTGAAGGTACTTTGACATTTGCTTTCTTACCGTCTACTGTGGATACAATTAATACTCCAATTTTCGGAGGTGCTGCCGTAGCTTCTAGGCCATCATCATCATCAGACTCTTCATCATCTGAAGGGCGTGATCTAGAAGAACTACCGCCACGTCTTCTCCTCATTATTGGAACTGCTACCATTGCAAGAATAAGACCCATTCCAATTAATGCAGGATAAAGAAGAGGTACACCCTTAATTAATTCTCTTTCTGTTAAGTAATTAATTGCTTCAATCTCTCCTAAAACTGCAGGCAATACTAATGGAATTGTATCTACGAATTCATCATTATCTGTTCCACTACCTTGATTGGAAGAATCACAAGTGTTACATTGTTTTATTTCGAAACTACCTGTTCCTGCTTCAATAGTCCACGTCAAAGTAAGCTCATCCTTGTTATCCTCATCAGGGACCTTCCAAGTGAATTTTACCTCTGTTGTATCTGCTTGATTAATGGATTCACCTACTGAACCAATTAATTCATCACCAGTTCCATCCTCGAATTTAACTGTCAATGGTTTAGAACTAATTTGCCAATCTGCGTTACCAATATTCTCTATAGTAATTGTAATCTCAACATTTTCACCAACTTCTGGATTACGTGGATCCATCGCTACCTTTTTAATTCTGAAATCTGGAAGAATTTCGAATTTTACTTCAATATCACTCATTTCGAATACGCCTGAACGTGGATATTCATTGTCTGTATAACGTCCTAATTCATCAAACATACGATCCGTTTCAACTGAATAACCATCTCCTTCAGACTCACATTCAAATTCTTGTATGTTGTAATCATCACAAACGGGGTTAACTTCAGCTCTGAAAGTACTCCACTCTTCTTCAACTGCCTTCCAACGGAATCTAACATCGGTTGTTTCACCTGCATCAACATCGAATTCTACATGATCCTTGTTTGTACGATCTTTTAGAATTTCATTGTCTTCACTACTGTCTGCAGTAATATACAAACGTGCACCTTTCACATCTGCAGCTCCCTTGTTACTAACTGTTACTGTAAAAGTTACAATATCATCAATATTCGGAGTTTGTGCTGAATCGCCTCCATATTTGCTATCAACACGCATTGTATCAATAGCTAAATCTGGTTTAACCCTTAACAATTCTGAATAACGGGCATCATTGTTATTTTCATTAGGCTCTAAAATTTCGCCATTATCATTATCCTCATCATAATCAACGCGGACTTCGACATACCATTCTCCGCCTTCAATTAACCAATCATCAGATGCGATAGTCTTTTGATTATCAGACTTGATATTTGTTGTCTTGTCGTAAAGTGTTCTAATGTAAGTGTTCTTTCCTTGATCCATTTCAAAACCAGCTATCAATAAATTATCTATTTCATTCTGTGATTCTGGTGATTTCTTTGGATAATAGAAGATTTCGATACGAACATCATCTGCATCTGCATTACCTATGTTGTGAACATCTACCAATGCAACTACTGTATCTCCATCCTTAACATGTGAAGCATTTCCGATAGCTCCATCAATCTCCAACTGAATATTAGATTGAGAAACTGTAAGTTCTGGTCTCTGAACTATAACTGTCAAAGTTAAATCCTGACGTGCGCTAGGATCGTCTTCTTCATCTCTCACAGATATTTGTATTGTATAATTACCTTCATCAGCTTCATCTGCAACTTCTACAAAGACCCAAAGGTCATCAAGTTCACCATCTTCTATGATTACTCCTGATGTTGTTGACCATGCGGATGATTTAGAGCTGTCCTGCCAGTAAGTAACTTCCCAGTCATCATCCAGTGTAGAAATTGTTTCAGGTATGAATGTATCTGGATTAGATCCTGTATTATCTAGTTTGACTTTGAATTTTACACTATTCTTTGTAGCTGAACCTTCATATTCAGGATAAATTTCTTGAGACTCATCAATCGCAGTAGACTCTAAACTTCTTGATGGGGCTGCAATATTGATTATAACAAGTGTAGTACTTTGTGTTTCTTCTTCAGCATTTCTAACAGTTATAGACATAGTGTAGTTACCTTCATCAACCACATCTGCATCTACTTCAGCAATAAACCAGAGTGATTTACTCTGATCTTTCTCTAATGATTGACCAGTAGTACTCCATTTATCAGATGAAGAACCTGGATTACCTGAATTCTTTGTAAAGAAATCTGATTCCCAACCGGAGCCTAAAACATTATCTAATTCTGCTGTAAATTTGTCATCGTGTGATCCAGTATTAGTTACAGTAATCTTGAAACGTGCAGTATTCTTCTCTTCATTGTCTGTTTCAGGAGACAAAGTAACTTCTTCTTCACCTGCTGAAACTGATAAAGTCACTTCACGTACTGGTTCTCTTACATCCATAGTTGTTGATGCTTGAACTGCAGGCTCAGCACCGCTACCTGCAGATGCTTCTGTGATAACTGTGTAATTACCTGCGTCAGAATCAAGATCTGGAGTTATACAGAGATAGAGGTACTTGGATTCACCTGCGCCTATACTACCTGTAAAACTACCTGATGAACATGAAGATGATGTGAAAATTTCAACAGTCCATTCATCTGGATATGATGTGGCAACTGTTTCAACATTTACAATATCGTTTCTATTACCTGTATTAATTAATTTGAGTGTGAATTTCTCTCGGCGATCATTTGCATTATCTTCCGTTGATGGATAAGTTACAATGCTATCGCTACCAACTACTGTAAGACTAGCTCCATAAATTTGACCTATCTCTGTTGTTAAGGTAGTAAGCGCACTCTGTGCTAAATCACCTGCAGACTTTGCCTTAACCTGGAATTCATACTCTGCTGACGAGTCTTCAAGAGCATCTCTTTCTTGAGCTGATAAATTATCTAAATCGTATTCAGGTAATGCACAGGTTATAGTTATAGTTGCAGTGGCATCCTTAGATAATTCAACTTCTACAGGATCTGCAGTTACCCAATTAAGATTATCTGAAAGTATAGATATTAAAATTGTATCTGTACCATCACCCGTGTTCTTAACATCTACACTAAAAACAGCAGATGAACCTGGAATCTTCTCAATGGACAATACATCTGCATTGATTTCAACGCCTCGAGAAAGTTCAACTTTGACTGTTAAAGTTAAAGCATCTTGTGATTTAGTTCCATTTGCACAATCATCACAATTAGAAACTCCGGAAACATTAACAGAATAATCACCTTTCTCAGTTCCTTCTGGAACCGTTATTGAAAGACCAACCATTCCAGTAGAGTCTTCTTGAACATTAAGGAAAGATGTATTAAATTCGAGAGCCGTCCATCCTGTTGGCGCAGTAACTGACATTGCAACAATATCGTCTCCAGTTCCTAAATTTTCTACACTTATAGAAACTGTAACTGGCGTTCCAATAATTGCATCTATAGTACTAGAATCAACTGAAAGATCAATCCAATACTCTTGATTAACAATTGTTGTAACTCCCACTGTTGTGTTAACCCATTTTGGAGGGTTCTCATCAGATGCTCCGAGAGAAGAAGCTGTAATATTGGTCGTAAAAGCCTGATTTTGTTCTCCAGAAGGTATTGTTACGGACAGGTTAACTGTCTTTTCACCACCTGCTTCAACATCTTCGACATATTCTGATTCTAACTGTACAATCCAATTAGCTGGGTAGTCGTCAATTGAAAGCTTGAAAGAATCACTTCCCGTTCCTTTATTTTGAACACGTATGGGATACTTCAAGGCATTACCGGGATCACCTGCTTGTGAAGAAACAATCATATCTACCTTGTACTGTTTATTAACAGATACAGTAACTGAACTAGTATCATAGGCTGCTGAAGAATCTTCAGAACTTCCGTTAACTGTTATAGTATTATCACCAACAACAGCATCTTCATCGATGTTTACTGTCAAATTAACTACTGTAGTCTCGCCTTTTTCTAAATCAACATCCTCTACAATTGAACCCCAAGATGCCTTATCTCCTTCAAGACTCAAAGCAATTGTATCATCTGAATTACCTTTGTTCTTAACTGAAATAGAATAACTCAATGTATCTCCAGGGTCACCAGATTGAGTAGTATCACCTGTAACAGATACAGATACTTCATAAATTTGATTAACATTAAGGAAAACATCTCTAAATTTATTAGTAGTATCGTCCTCTGATGTTGCTTTAATTGTTATTTTATAGCCATTTTGCGCAGTTGTATCTTCTGGTGCTGTAACTCTCAAATTTGTAGTTGTATTAGCACCAGCTGCAAGAGTAAAAGATGATTCTCCTAAAGTACCCCATGTAGAATTAGAACCTGTCAAAGCTAGTGAAATTTCATCTTCACCGTTACCTTGGTTCTCAATTGTTAAATTATATGTAACTTCTACTTCTGGATTTGCCGATTTGGTATCTCCTCCACTAATAGTTATTTTTGGATCGAAATTTTGTAAAACTGTTGAACGTGAAGTAAAAGTCTTTTGAACAGAAGTATTTTCTTGTGAGGATACCTTCACTTGTATTGTAGCTACTACGTCAGCTGCTGCGTCAGTAGGGGCTTTTACAACTAATACATCCGTTAAATTAATACTTTGATCTACTCCAAGACTACTTACTTCATCGTTATCTAGAGAAGCTTCCCAACCATCTGGTACTCCGTCAGTTATAACTGCTAAATCAAATGAATCCACAGCATTACCTTTGTTTGTTACCTTAAATGAATAGTATACTCTCTTTCCAGCTTCAATATCTTGTGCACTAGAACCTACTTTTGTAACTTCAAGCGCAGGTAACTGATTAACACGTACCGTAACTGAAATAGAATATGATGTTTCTCCATCTTCAGAATCTGCATAAAAATTAATACTTTTCAATCCTGCAAGAGCTTCGATATCTGGCGTAACACTGAAACTAACTGTCGTAGATTCATCAGGGTCTAAACTAACTGAACCTGGAAGTGTAAAAGACCAAGCTGTTGTACCTGTGGAAGTCTGAGAGAAAGTTATTGTATCTTCTGTGTTACCTTTGTCATTAACCACTGTGATACTGAAAGTTGCATCATTATTAGGATCTACACTAATTTGTGTAGTACTTGAACTTAGTGCTGTACCGTATATTTTCTTAACTTTAGCACTACCTGCTGCAGTTTCATTATTACTAGACTCGCCAGCTGATTGACAATAAATTGTAAATTGTTTTGTTTGACCGCCAACTGCATTTGTTCTATTACCTATTTCAACATAAAGAGTAACTGTACCTGTTGATTCATCATTAATACTTATTTGAGCTGGAAGGACGTACATAGACCATCCAGTTGGAACTGTAGACGAAACACCTAAGCTATAGGTATCATCAGCAGATCCCTCATTATCTATCGTTACTGTATAAGTCAACGTGTCTTCAGGTTCTCCCTCTTGTTGTGCAGGTGTTACTGCTACAGAGTGTTCATAATCAACTGCCTCTGCACCACCTGAGACCAAAACGAAGAATAAACCAGCCATGACGAATGTCAAAGCGATTGCTAGCCAATTGGTTTGGTTAAAGCTCATAGCTATTTCCGTCCATTTCACCGGAGCACTGGTTATAAAGCTTAGTGAATAATTATTAATAATAGTTGCTAATTATTGTTCCATGAGTAACTCATATTCACTACCTCCTATACTAGTCTCACAGATAGAGGCTCTCGTCGACTCAGGCCATTTTAGTAGCCGTTCTGACGTAGTAAAAGAAGCTCTTCGATTTATGATAGAAAAGAAGAATTATCTAAGGCACGCTTCAGCTGTTGAGATGTACAAAAAAGGAAAAGCAACTTTAACAAAAGGAGCTGAAATTGCTGCAGTTTCTCCAGATACTTTTAGAAACATTTTGAATGATCAAGGAATATTAACGCCAGATACTGTCGAATGGGAGTCTATAGAGTAATCTTTTATATATGCATCGTGCACCAAAAAAATACTCCGAAGCACTTGATTGGTTAGACTCACGAAATCAAAATAAGATTATTCCTGGACTTGAAAGAATTACTAAATTAATGAATATAATGGGAAATCCCCAAAAAAACCTAAAATTGATTGTAATTGGAGGAACTAATGCAAAAGGAAGTACGTGTTTTAACTTAAATCATAATCTCACAAGAAAAGGATTCAAAATAGGTTGTTTCACCTCACCACATATACATTCTGCAAGAGAAAGAATTAGAATAGGAAACGAACTAATCAAAATTGAGGAATTTACTGATATCCTAAACTCATTAAAGGATATTATTGAAGAAAATTATGTTAAAGCAACATATTTTGAAATATTGACAGCTACTGCATACCAATATTTCCATACTAAAAAAGTAGATTATGCCATAATGGAAGTTGGTTTGGGTGGGGAATGGGATGCAGTGAATATTGGTGATGCGGAAATTGCAATATTAACTACTTTAGGAATAGATCATGTAGAATATTTAGGGAATGAGTTGGAAGAAATTGCCATAACAAAGGCTAAGATTGTTAGGAAAGATAGTGATGTGATAACTGGGTGGCCTAAAGAATACCATAACTTAATACCTAAATGTAAAAGCTTAACATATTTTGAAAACTGTAAAGAATGGATTGAGTACACATTGGAAATTTTAGACATTGAACAAGGTATTCAATTGATAAATATCCCAGGAAGGCAAGAAAAAGTTGCTAATTTTGTCCTAGATACGGCACATAATACTCAAGCAATTAAATTCTTAATTTCACAAGATAAAGAATATGAAAAGATTATTATAGGTATAATGAAAGATAAAGACATCAGAGGCATAATTAGTTCTTTGCCTGAAAATTGTGAAATTTTAACCTGTAATTTGAAAACGGAAAGATCTGCAAAATCCCATGATTTAGCCAAAATATGCCGCGAATTAGGATATCAATATAAGGAATTTAATAATATTAAAAAAGCCATGAAATATTCTGATAATTATAAAACATTAGTAACTGGCTCATTCCATACTATTTCTGAAGCTAGAAAATATCTGAACCTAAAAGGGCATAGCGAACTATAAAATATAGGACTAATCTAAACAAATTATGAATAAAACATTCACCTTGTGTCTGGTTTCGCTTTTTCTGAGTTCAACACTAAGTGGATGCTTGAGTGATGGATTTACAAATAATAAAAATGAAACTTCAATAAATTCACCAAACTGGACTAAGAGTGATTTTTGGGAATACAGCGTAAAAACATCTAATTTGGAAGTTTCAACTACAATGGTAGTAGCAATTGACAATGATGCGACTGATTATTACATAGGTGCTGGATCTCTAGAGGATGCAAAAAGGCATGCTATTCTAAATCACAACCCGGCATTAGGTCGTGTACAAATGTCTGATTATTCAGTATATGAAAATAATCAACCACAAAAAATTATTGATTTTCCTCTGGAAACTAGTAAAAGTTGGTCTTTCAGCCTTTACAACGAAGATGAATTCATCGCTAGCGTCATAGAAATTAAAAACGGATTGGCTGAAATATCTGCAGTAAGTAATACTGGAGCAAGAATAAACTATATTTTTAGTCAAGAAGCTAGATGGTTTTCATATTTTGAATTTAATAACGAAAATGGTGAAACTGTCCTAAGTATGGAATTAGCAAATTTTGGAACTGGATTCACAGGAAATTCTTACTTTTGTAGAGGTGGAGATCTTTATGATGAAGAGTTTGAAGGACCTGATTTAGAGGTCTATGATACTGTTTATGTGAATGAGGGACATGAAAGATATGGTAATTGGAATTATATTCTTTATTTTATAGAATCAAACACAGGAGGTTCGGGTAGTGGAGAACTAACACTGAAGGACCACTTAGGAACTGAACTTCTCTTTGAAACCTTTAGCCCAGGTGTTACAAAAAGCGAAATGGGAAGTGTAGAAGGAAATAGTGGTAATTGGACTTTTGAGATAGGGCTATCTGGTGATTCTTATGTCAGAATGAGAATTGCTGGAGCCATTCAATATACGTACGCTGTTTAATTATCTAACAAATAACCTATATTTTTGATCGCTTTCTTTTATTTCACTCTCAATTCTCTGTGAAATGTATTTTTCAGGATTACGAAAGTTTGGAATTTTCTCTTCCATTTCTTTAAAATTAGAGTAAGGTCTATTGCTTACAATTAAATTCATTGTTTTTTTCCCTAAACCAGGTATTAACTCTAATGAATGATATCTTCGGGAAATAGGTCCTGCATGATTGTAAAATTGAATGAATTTTTCTTCATTCTCCTTAACAATTTCATCTAAAACAAAACCAAGCTCTGATTGAGCAGTATGAGTTAACTCTACGAAATTTACTCTAGCCCTAACATGATCTATTTGTGTTCTTTCCTCTGTTTCTTTACCTATGTAACAACGATCACCAATGTTGATGGCTGCACCAGGTATAGGTTTCATATCAAAAATTTTGAACTCTTCAATTCCTAAACCATAAACTACTGCTTCTCTTCGGAAACGTCGTTTACTATCTGGTCTTCCCTCTGGCAATACATCAAGAACGTAAGCGTAATCCTCCATAAATCATGCCCCTGTTGTCTCCTTAACAGCATTAATTATGGAATCTATTTCATCTCGACCCAATGAAAAACGTTCTCTAGCAAATATAGAACGCACATCATCAGGGTGCATAGGCAGTATATCTGCAATCTTTGCAGCATAATACCCATCAACATGTTCTAAATCAATTACCTTCTCAATTATAGCCTTAGAAACTTCAGGGCTACTTTGAGCCAAAAGACGAACATGATCTAAAGCTAATTTATGTTCATACTGAATTTGTTCAATTAAATTCATTCTTTGTGAACCACAAGAATCACAAGTAGGACCTACTGGACCTTCGGATTCTTCATCTTCATCTGAAGATTCTGTAACTTCAGGCTCTGGTTCAACATCGGGAACTGGCTGGAAATGACCACAATCAACACAGCGAAGTCTATTTTCTCTAATACTTAACTCTTTTTCGAGAAGTTCTTTTACATCCCCTAATGGGATCGGTTCAGGTTGTGATTCTAATTCCATTTTATCTCCGTTAATTGGCCTTTCTCAAATGCTCTGGACGAACTATTAAGTCCTTGTCCATGTTACCTACACGGGTACGTATAACATATGCTTTTCCCTGAATTCCCGTTACTTTACCAGTTAAACCATGAAATCTATGATGCGGTTGCCCTCTCTGATATGACGGGTCTATTACCACATTGACTGTGTCTCCTTCCTCAAATTTCTGCAATGAACGAGTTATTGGTGACAAACCACGCTCTCTAGCTGGGCGGGAAAGCTTATGGCGCGAACCACTCCTCAATCCTTGAGATCTTTTAGTCATTTTTTTCCTCTTTGGCTTCAAGATGAAGGTTAAGGACGTCCAAAACTTCCACCTTGCAATTAGCATCAATCAGCGATGAGAAACTTGGGACTGTTCGTCCGTCATCTCCACTGACAAGTTCACGTATGTATGTGCCATGCTGTGCCCTGATAACAATCTCTGCCATATTATCCTCAAAGGACACGATATCAACTGTGTTGATTAGGCGAGGGCGTATCAAGTCAGCTCGACGATGTGACACACGTGTGGGTGTCCGCTGTTCGATAACTGTGCCCGTCAACCTTTGCGCGCCTTTCTTAAGGCTTTCGATAGAATCTTCGCTTTTCACAGACACATCAACACGATAGGTCTTATCACAAACAGTATTCTTCAATTCTGCCACTCGCGGCCTATCAACAAATTTAAGATTAGTAACTCTAATACGTGATTCATTCAGAAAATTGATTTCTTTGCCAATTGCTTCCAGATTTAACTCTCTCTTCTTTGGCATTCTCAACTCAATAACAAAAGGACGACCTGAACCAAGCATAGCTGCATCTATATCTTCTCTCCCCATACCATGAAATAAATCTTCTTTGCATAGACTTGCTTTGATGAATGATTCTGCAACTAATGATTGAACCGAATCTGGATAAAGCTGACCTGTGTCTTTACATTTTTTACATCCATAACCTTTACAACTACTACAAGGCCACCTAGTTTGTGGAACTGTTCTATCGTATTTGTTGTAATTTCCCTCTATAAATAAGGATTTGATTTCTAAATCAATTGTATCATAACTGGTATCAATTATAACAACTGCATGCGGATTATCCATTTGAGCTTCTAATCCTGTACTCTTCCAAACACCAATTCCCGTTTCGCGATTCAATTGAGACTTTAGCGATTCACCTATTTCATTACCAAAAATGGAATGGAAAGAGACTTCATTGGACAATAACTCTTTGTCAACTATAGTACCTATCTTAAAACTAGATAGTGAATAATCTGTTATTGAATCAACTACTAAGTTAATAAAATTAGGAATTTCACTTATTAAACCATCACATATTTTACAATCCAGCCCATCAGAAATCAAAATATTTTCCAAATCTTTGTCATTTTGGAGTTCTAATTGATTTAGAATTTCAATGCCTCTTTCGCGATTATCTAATCCAAAACCTACTTTTCCACAGGATCTACCCAAACAAGAAAGACAAAAAGGGGCAAATGACTGTATTTCATTCAGATTTAACATTTAACAAAGATTCCCTTATTTCCAGAGCAACGTCTGGAATATCTGTTACAATGGAGTGTACTTGTTGATTAATAAGAGTACGGATTACTTCTTCATCATTAACAGTCCATACTTGGATTGGAATTTTACGTCTAGAAAATCTAAAAAACCATCCTGCATTAAATATTTTATAATAAGGAGATACAAAATCAGCTCCCGTCTGATTGAAAGCTTCACAAGTAAAAGATTCCTTAATTACTGAAAAAAGTTGACTGATGCTAAAAGAGGAACCCACAAGAAGTCCCGTACTAATTTTTTCATCTATATTTTTTATTTTTCTAACTACATTTGTATCAAAAGATTTCATGACAAAATTCTCATATCCAAAATAATCAAGAACTATAGATACCACATCCATTTCATATCCTGCCTCCTTTAATTCTACCTCAATATCTATTTTATCTTTAGCTGACCAAAGAGCTTGCTCTAATGTAGGAATTTGAGAATTAATCTCAATGATTTCTGAATAATTTAACTCATTGATAATTTTTCCATCTATTTCAGAATCGTGAAAACAAATAATTTGTGAATCTTTAGTTCTTCTAATATCTACCTCAACCATATCTGTTTTCAAGTCAATAGCATTGCTGATTGATTCTAACGTATTATCTACACTTTTTTTTGAAGTGCGACCTCGGTGTGATATTATTTTTGTTTCCATGCCTAGGACTGCATAGAGTATGTTTAAATATTAAATAGTGTTAGTAGGTGGTAAAGAGATTGTCATGGATAGTGAATCAAAACAAAGTAGCGGAATGTCTGGCCAAATTGAAGATTTAATTGTTGATTTAGGCAATGAAAAATTTATGAATAGGCATGAAGCATTGAGCAGTTTAAGAGAAATGTTACCAACTCATGAAAGAGCAATAGCTGCTGAATTAGTCAGATGGATTCAACTTTATGGTAAATCGGACGCTGGAGGCAGTGCTTCCTTCGTCAACAAAGCCGCTATGGATTTATTTCAAGAAATGACCGAAATGGGACTAGAACCTCTAATAAATGAGGGATTAACCGAAGGTGATTTTTATGCAAGAAGAACTGTAATGGATGCTATTGGAAGAACTGGAAAAATGTCTGTTCTACCTTACCTAATTGCAGGAATGGATGATGAGGATAAATATGTACGTTGGCAAGCTGCCAAAGGATTGGGTCGCTATGCTGGTTCAAGTGAAGCACGCAAAGCTCTAGTCAAGGGCCTATCTGACAGAGACCCTTATGTAAGAAGAAGAGCTGGACGCTCCTTAGAGAATTTCGGTGGTGTGGGTCCTAGTGAAGACAAAATTGAAGGACCTATGGAGAAAGACGGTGAAGGTGACATAGATGGCGATGGAATACCTGATTCGGAAGATGAAGAACCAAGAGTCTCAAACGAAGAAGAAATTAAAGACGTGGATTATGAATCTATGACTGTGCCACAACTCAAAAAAGCTCTCAAAGAAAAAGGACTATCTGTTTCTGGTAAGAAAGCTGACTTAATAACTAGATTGAAAGAATAGAACTATACTATTCTATGGTGTTGTTCTACGCATAGTACGTGGAAAAGGAATTACATGCTTAATATGATCTGAACCGCAAATCCAACTAACTGTTCTATCTATACCCAACCCAAAACCTGAATGAGGAACGCTACCAAATTTTCTAATGTCTAAATACCAACCATAAGATTCTGGTTCTAAGCCTTCCTCTCGGATTCTTTCAACAAGCTCATCAGGAGACCAAACTCTCTCACCACCACCAATTATCTCACCATATCCTTCAGGTGCTAATAAATCATGGCAAACTAAAGATTTAGGGTCATTTGGATCTGGTCTGTGATAGAATCCCTTTTCTTTGGGGAAATTAGTTATGTATATTGGTGATTTAAGATCCTGTGTGAGGGCTTTCTCTTCTTTGTATCCGAAATCATCACCCCATGACAAATCAAAACCCATTGAATTCAATTTATCAAGTACTTCTTCATATCTCATCTTATCAAAAGGTGCTTTGATATTTTCTAAAACTGAAATATCTCTTCCCAAAAACTCTAATTCAGCCCGATTTTCTGATAAAACTGAAGAAATTATATGCATAATCATACCTTCTTCTAAATCCATCATTTGATGGTTATGAAGCCAAGCCGACTCTACTTCAGCATGCCAAAATTCAGTCAAATGGCGACGTGTTCTAGATTTTTCAGCTCTAAAAGACGGCGCAAGAGTGAATATATTCTCTAAACCAAACATTGTTGCCTCTGCATACAATTGCCATGATTGACTTAAATGTGCATAAAATTTCTGACCACTTTTCTCATTATCATCATCATATGAAACATTGAATAATGTGGATCCTCCTTCGCATGCTGAGGTAGTAAAGCTTGGTGATTGTATCTCTGTAAAATCTAAACCACTCCAATAATCTCTAAAAGCCTTAAAAACGGTTGAACGAATCTTGAGAGCTGCAACCATATTACGGCTGCGTAGCCATAAATGTCTGTTGTTCAAAAGGTGCTCATCGCTCTGATCTTTTGTTATTGGAAATGGTTCAGCAAAGTGAAAGACCTCAAACTTACTAGCTCGTATTTCCCATCCACCTGGTGCTCTATCATCTTTAACAGGCTCACCTTCTAACAAGACTGAAGATTCAATGAGGGCTTTACGAGCATCTTCAAAATGCACCTCCTCTACTTTTTCTCTGGAAACAGTACACTGGATAACACCTGTAGAATCTCTAACAACTACGAATGCTAGCTTCCCTGATGACCTTGTCCTATAAATCCATCCTCTAATTCTTATCGTATCAGTAGCTTTACCTTGAAGTATCTCGTTAATTGGCGTGTACTCCTTACTATTTGGGAATTCTGGATATTCCATTACTACTGGATTAGATGCACGGTCATAATAGTTTCTGATGATAATTTTTTTTAGTTAGGTGTTATGCAAATTTATGTTAGGAGTCATTTCTTGCCCAAAATGCAAACATGTCTGTGGCATCTATTTAAGGCAGAAAAGTAAGAAATGTGCACGATGTGATTACAATATGAATATTTCTAAAGTTAGAATATGGGTAAAGACAAGCAACCATGACGATTTACCTGAATTAATAAAAAATGTCAAAAAAGAAATAGCTGAACCAACTCTAAGAAATCAAGATTATTGAAGAGGTCTGATTTTATATACGGTGTGCGAGTGCGACCACCCTAATAATGAAGAGAAGCTCTCGAGTTTGGAAAAAAGCCGGAAAACAACGTTGGAAATGGCGCAAGAAAAAGATGCGCCGTCGAAAGCGTGAAAGAAGGCGTAACAAGTAATAATTTTATTTAACGAGATATTTGCTTATAATGGCACTAATTAAGGGTTTAAGATGCCAGTAATAAATATTGAACTTGATGACCTAAATCGGATGCTCAAAGAGCCTCTGGATTCTGAAGAGTTCTCAAAGATTATACCTCAAATTGGTGCTGATCCTGACGAAATTAATGAGAAAGATGCAATTATAGAATTCTTTCCAGACAGACCTGATTTATTATCTACTGAAGGTGTAGCAAGAGCTATACGGGCATTTACGGAGCAACAACTAGGATTGGTAGATTATAAAATAAATGTACCTACTACTCACATGATTGTTTCTCCTAGTGTATTGGATATTAGGCCTTATGTTCGAGGCGGAATAGTAAGAGGAATTAAACTGGATGATACCTCAATAAAGTGTTTGATGGAGCTTCAAGAAAAATTACATGTAACCCTAGGACGGAAACGAAATAAAGTATCTATTGGGATTCATGATTTAGAAAAATTAGTTCCCCCTTTCAATTATACAACATGCCCCCCTCATGAACCTGCATTTGTTCCGCTACAGAAAGATTATGAAATGACACCTGAAGAAATTCTAAAAGAACACCCCAAAGGAATTGAATATGCTCATCTTCTAAAAACCTTTAATGAATACCCACTAATTACTGATTCAAAAGGAGAAGTTGCTTCGCTTCCACCAATAATTAATGGGGCATTGACAACGATTACGGAGAATACTGTCGATGTTTTAATTGATGTTACGGGGATTGATCAAAACGCAGTAGAGGCATGCCTCAATATTGTTGCGGCAGCCCTAGTAGAAAGAGGTGGGGAAATTGAGCAATTAGAAATCAAATATCCTTCTGAAAAAATAGTAGTTCCTCAAATGGAACCGAGAACTCACAAAATAGGTAATGATTATTTGATTAGTTTATTAGGCTCAGAACCTGAAAATTTTGCCATTTTTAAGGCATTTCGGAAATGTGGAATGGAACCTGATTTGAAAAATGAAACATGGCATGTTAAGGTTCCAGCCTACAGGGCCGATATACTTCATCCAATAGATTTGCTAGAGGAAGTAGCTATTGGCTTAGGTTACGATAATTTACCAGAACAATTACCAAAAGAAGCGAGATTTGGTGACGCGTTAGATTCTAGAAAATTAGAAAATAAATGCAGAGAAATCATGCTTGGTATGGGATTTCAAGAAGTTGTAACTCTTACACTTACATCAACAAATATGCTACACGATAGAACGGGTAGAGAAAATGATAATGAAGCAACTGTTTCAAACCCAGTTACTGAGGAATACCATATGCTACGATCAAGCATATTGCCCAATTTAATAGAATTACTAAAAAATAATAAACATAGAGAACTACCTCAAAAGATATTTGAAGTTGGGCAGGTTGTAAGAGAACACAGTAATCGTACATCTCTGTCATGGATTGAACTAGCAAGTAAGGCTACTTTTTCAAATGCAATATCTACCTCTGAAATTATATCGCAAAGACTTGGCTTAAAGGGAGATGTGAATGAAGACGAAGACCCACTTTTCATACCTGGAAGATGTGTCCAAATAAAATCTGATAATTTTACACTTAAATATGGAGAAATCCACCCTCGTACATTAGAAAAATTTGAAATTGGATATCCTGCTATTGGCGGGGAAATAAATTGGTAAAATTACCCGTTTGTTTTGAATCTAAGTCTACCGCTACCGTTTTCAGAAGCTTATTAGATGAATTAAAATACAAATATAAAAGAACAAATGTTAACCGCTCCTATACTAGCATTGCTATTGTAATAGCAATGGAAAAAACTGCATTAGTTTATAGGTACGAAATACATGATATTGCAGTGGTGATTGATATTTGGGAAGAAAAGCCAGGTTCTGGAAAGGTTACATATATTGAAATGAGAGGTGACGAAAATGAAAAAATCTCCAATCTATTAAAACAATTTTCTGAAAAACTACCTAGAAAACCTTGGGAATACACAGTAGGGCAAAAATTAAGAAATGGATGGTTTAGTCAAGGTATAATGGGTGCCAAAAAATCCTGGATGAAGGTAATGAAATGAGCTTACTAAAAGACATTGAACCCATTAAAACTAAAGATTATCTCAACGATAAATTTAAAGAATATTATCAAAGCGCTGAAATCACTTTACCTCCTAGATTTACATCTAGAGAATGGGGGTTTTTAGATTGGAATGGGAGGGGCATGAGAAGACATGTAAAATTCAATTCAATCAATGATGTCAACGCATATTTACGGAAAAATGCACCAGCACATTGCTACCATTCTGTTGCATATTATGAAGACCCTGGAAAAATGTCCATGATTGAAAAAGAATGGAAAGGTGCTGACTTAATTTTTGATTTAGATGCAGATCATTTACCTGAGATGCAAGATGTTATCAATAGAAAAATAACTTTTGCACAATTAATGGAACATATTAAAGAACAAACATCAAGACTTGTAAATGACGTTTTACTAGGTGACTTTGGATTAAATGAAAAAGACTTGTTAATTACTTTTAGTGGCGGTAGAGGTTATCACGTTCACGTTAGAACACCGGATGTTCTTACACTTCCTTCTGGTGCCAGAAGAGAAATAGCAGACTATCTAACTGGAAAAGGTTTGGACTTAAACAAAATTTTAATCGATGCTGGTTACACAAAAGAGTATCCTATACGTGGCAAAGGCATAGAACGTAAAAACTTAGGAATAGAAAAACTTCCAGATAAAAAATCAAAAGGATGGCAAGGGATAATCTCGAGATTCATTAACCATAAATTAGATGATTTAAGAAATATGAAGAATAAAGAAAGAGAAGATGAGTTGAATAAAATAGGAATTCCAAAAGATTTGCTTAATCTCAAAAAGAATAATGAGGAAGCATTCAATAAACTCCCAAAGTCCCCGAAGAAAAAATTCGTAAGAATTGCATTAAAAGAGACGGCAATTCATCCAGATGAACCAGTTACTGGCGATATTCATAGATTAATTAGACTCCCTGGATCACTCCACGGTAAAACTGGATTAATGGTTAAGACACTAAGTAAAGCAGAATTAAATGATTTTGATCCTTATGAGATACCCCTTGCTTTTGGAAATAAGCCAATAAATGTTAGAAATGTAGTTGGACGTACAGTCACAATGGGGAATGACCATATCTTAGAAAAAGATGAAATAACGGTATTACCTGAATTTGTAGCAATATATTTTATGGCAATGAAGTTTGCCACATTGTGTCTTGAAACATGATTTGTGGAGTAGATGAAGCAGGAAAGGGGCCAGTAGTAGGTCCAATGGTTGTGGCTGCCGTTGCAATTAAAAATGCAAAAGACATACAAGATTTAGGTGTAAAAGATTCTAAACAATTAACGCCTGCAAAAAGAAAAAAATTAGCAAATATTATTAAAGAAAAATTTGAATTTGCTGTAGAAATTATAGAAGCTGAAAAGGTTGATGAATATAGAAGACAAAATAAATTAAACGACCTAAATCGTGAAGCTTTTGAAAAACTTATCTCAAAATTAGACCCTAATGTAGCATACGTAGACGCTGCAGACGTTAATGAACACAGATTTGGGAAGAGGATAAAAGAAAAATTAACAAATCAAAAGGATACTGATGTGATATCTATGCATAAAGCTGATTCAAAAATTGATGTGGTGGCTGCAGCATCCATTATTGCTAAAGAAACAAGAGAAGATGAAATTAGGAAACTTAAGGAAGAAATAGGAGATTTTGGTAGTGGATATCCCTCTGATGAGCGAACAATTAAGTTTTTGAAGAGCTTTTACGCTGATAATGGTAAGTGGCCTACTGGAACTCGTAAAAGTTGGAAAACTTTAGAGCGTATACGTCCTGTAAAAACACTTGATGACTTCGGTGAAACTAATGAGTAAAAATGTAAAAGAACTGCTTGATGAAAAAGTAATAGAATTCAATTCAAGAATAGATAGTGAACCTAAATTTTCCAAAATGATTGAAGGAAAAAACAGAACTATCTGTATCTGTGTGTCTGATGGAAATAACTTTTCTACCAAACTAAATAATATGAGAATAGATGATTTTGTTCAGGATGGAGAAACTAATGCGGACGTAATTGTTACTGCTAATTCAGAAGTTTTTATAGGATTGATAAATCGAGAAATTTCACCAATTAAAGCATATATGTCTGGAGATGTAAAAGTAAATGCTAGTTTGACGGATATGCTACTTCTTAAAAGATTATTTTAGTTGAGCAAAAATCTTATTTGATAAATCAGCTATTTCTTTAGGTTTTAATACCTCTGCTCTTTCATCCATATTTTCTAAATCATCGAATTCAATATCTTTGAAATTCAGCTTTAGACAATTACGTATTTTCTTTCTTCTATGAGTGAAAATAGACCTAACTACTTGCTCAAATGTATTAAAATCATCTAATTTATAATCTGGTTCTCTACGGACTAAATGAACGACTTGAGAATGTATCTTAGGTTGGGGTTGAAATGCTGTTTTAGACACTTTGAACAACTTTTTTGTTTCAACATAATGATTAGCCATCACTGAAAGGCGACCGTATGTCTTAGAACCCGGTTTAGCAACTAATCTATTAGCGAATTCCTCTTGAAACATCAAAACAGCCCTTTCCCATTGGAAATTAAATAATCTAAATAATATTGGAGATGATATTGAATATGGTAAATTAGCAACAATGACGTCTATTGTAGGAATATCAAAATCAAGAATATCGGCTTCAATAATTTCTGCCCTTTCAGCAAATTTTTGCTTAAGAACTACAGCAAGCCATTTGTCCTTTTCAACAGCTAAAAGGTTCCCTTTATCAACCAGTAAATCTGTTAAAATTCCTCGCCCAGGACCTATTTCAAGGATTTTTTCCCCGTCCTTGATACATGCTAAATTAACTATCTTATTCGCAATATTATCGTCGATAAGAAAATTTTGACCTAACATCTTCTGTTTGCGCCGTGAATGGTGGGCCGGGGCGGAATCGAACCGCCGATCTTCGCCTTGTAAGGGCGACGTCATAACCCCTAGACCACCGGCCCGAGTAAGAAGC
>Ga0208639_1000200_pt1 | contig 47494 bp, 49 predicted proteins | sample ETNtaG_33_FD_185772 | JGI IMG/M metagenome (GOLD analysis project Ga0208639, IMG submission 185772) | Marine microbial and viral communities from oxygen minimum zone, Eastern Pacific Ocean - ETNP201310SV76 (SPAdes) (version 2) | ecosystem: Environmental > Aquatic > Marine > Oceanic ...
GAGTTCACTAAGTTCTTTGATTTTCTCATCCATAGTAGCCTTATCTGAAAGCATCATTCCTGCACAAGCTATAGTAATTATGAGGAACACAAATGCGCAACATCCTGCCATAAGTTCATCAAATGATTCTGCTCTTGCCTCATCGTATGCAATGAAAAACCAAACAGTAAAAAAACCGAAAAATCCTACAACGGCTAAACCAACCCAAGAATTATTTTCCTGTGCTTCGATGAAAAGTTTGTGTTCATCAATTTTATTTGAATATGTCGAACTTTTATCAAAATTTCCTTTAAAATATGGTTTAGTAAAGAATTTATGGAGTCCTTTAAGGCCATCCCATTTTTCTTTCTCAACAAATTCTAGAATAGGAGCTTCATCCTTTTTTTCTTCAATAATTTCTTTATTTATGTTAGTTTTATCATCATCCTGATTCAATTCTTCTTCAAGATCCAAATCCTCAACTAATTCAGTTACTACTTTAGCTCCGCAACCAGGACAAAATTTTGCATTTTTAGGAATTATTTTTCCACATTCAGCGCAAAAAGCCATGAATCCACAAAACTAGTGTAGTATATATCTCCATGCTTTAAGCATTACAGAGGAATATTGCCGTGTTTACGATTAGGTCTCTCTTCTCTTTTACTACCATATCTTTCCAGAGCTACAATTAATTCTTTACGAGTATCTCTGGGGAAAATAACTCTATCAATATATCCCATTTCGGCAGCTATATAGGGTGATGCGAATTTTTCTTTGTATTCTTTAGTTAATTCGCGGTGTTTTTTCTCAGGATCCTCTGATTCGCCTATTTCTTTTCTAAAAATAATATTTACAGCACCTTCAGACCCCATAACTGCAATTTCAGCAGTTGGCCATGCAACATTCAAATCTGCGCGTATATGTTTTGATGACATAACATCATAGGCGCCACCGTAGGCTTTTCTGGTTATTACTGTTAATTTAGGAACAGATGCTTCTGAAAAAGCGTAGAGTAATTTTGCTCCATGTCTAATAATTCCTCCATGCTCTTGTTCAGTTCCAGGTAAAAATCCAGGAACATCAACAAAGGTTACGAGAGGTATGTTAAAGGCATCACAAAATCTTACAAATCTAGCGGCTTTTGTTGATGCGTCGATATCTAAACAACCAGCTAAAACAGAGGGTTGATTTGCTACAATTCCAACAGGATGTCCTCTTAATCTTGCAAAACCCGTGAGTATATTTTTAGCCCAATGTGGTTGTAATTCAAATAAAGGGTCATCAAATATTAAATTGATTACATTACGCATATCATAAGGTTCGTTAGAGTTATTTGGAATTATAGAATCTAAATCTTTAATCATATCTATTTCTTCTTTTTGGTAATCAACAATTGGAGGTCCTTCTGCATTATTCTGAGGGATAAAACCAATTAATTCTCTTAGTGAATCGAACACATCTTCTTCTGAATCAGCAGCTAAATGAGCAACTCCAGATAATGAGTTGTGAGTCATTGCTCCACCTAAATCTTCGAATGTTACATTTTCATGTGTTACAGTTTTGATTACATCAGGTCCGGTGATAAACATGTGACTAGTATCTTTGACCATCAGCGTGAAGTCAGTCATTGCAGGGCTGTAAACTGCACCTCCTGCACACGGCCCCAGGATTAAGGAAAATTGAGGTATGACTCCTGAAGAACTCACATTTCTGTAGAATATTTCCGCATACCCTCCTAAACTTACAACACCTTCTTGGATTCTTGCCCCTCCAGAGTCATTAAGACCAATTATTGGACATCCTGTTTTTGCAGCCATATCCATTACTTTGCAAATCTTTTGAGCATGGGCCTCACCTAAAGCTCCACCAAATACAGTAAAATCTTGGGCAAATACATAGACAGTTCTACCATTTATGGTTCCATGTCCCGTAACTACCCCATCACCTTCTGGTTTTTTATTTTCTAATCCAAAATTGGAGCTTCTATGTTTGACTAAAGCATCTAATTCAATAAATGATTCTGAATCTAATAATGTTGTAATTCGTTCCCGTGCAGTCATTTTTCCTGCGTTATGCTGTTTTTCTATTCTAACAGGATCTCCACGAGAAACATTTTTGAGTTTTTCCTCTAAATCTTTGATTTTTTCAGGTGTACTCATTAGCCTCCCATTGAAGTAGTTCTATAACTTTGTGCCTGCCCAAAGCACTTAACATCTGCCTTCGATAACCTAGTGTGACTCAGGGCGTTCGCGGTACTCGGGATTTTTATCCAGAGGATATGAGATTGAGAAATTGGTTATTTGACAATTTCATGGCAGCATCACTTTTGCATGGTTTTGAAGAATATGATGCTCCAGTTTTAGAACATGAAGAATTGTATACAAGGAAACAGGGAGAAGAAATAACCAAACAATTGTATAATTTCCAAGATAAAGGAGAGCGTAAGGTTGCATTACGTCCTGAAATGACACCTTCATTGGCACGTATGGTTATGGCTAAAGCAGGTAGTTTGCCAATGCCAATCAAGTGGTTTTCAATTCCACAATGTTGGCGTTATGAGCGTACTCAGAAAGGTAGAGGAAGAGAACATTACCAATGGAATGTTGACATTTGGGGAACAACTGAAATATCTGCAGATGCCGAATTAATATCAGTTATCGTTACTTTTTTTGAAGAATTGGGTTTAACGCCAGATGATATTGTAATTCGTATTAGTAGTCGCAAAGTTTTGGAGGAAGTTTTAGGATCTTTAGGCGTTGAAGGAGATTTATTTGCTCAAACTTGCATTATAGTAGACAAAATGGATAAACTTTCTTCAGAAGTAATCAAAGAACAATTATCAGAACTAGGGCATTCAGATACAGTCATATCAAAGATTCAATCTGTTCTTGGAATTAAGGATATGGGAAGTTTGAATAAATCTTTAGATAATAACAGTTCAGCTATTTCAGAATTAAATATTTTATTTGATTTAATTGATTCATATGGTATGTCTGAGTGGGTTGAATTTGATGCTTCGATAGTTCGAGGTCTTGCATATTATACAGGGTCAGTTTTTGAAGCTCATGATAGAGAAGGTAAATTCAGAGCAATTTGTGGAGGAGGTAGATATGATAATCTTCTTTCTACTTTAGGTGGTAAAGATTTGCCTGCAACCGGTTTTGGTTTCGGAGATATGGTGATTATGGAATTGCTTTCAGAGAAAGGTTTAATTCCTGAATTAATAAGTGGTGTAGATGATATAGTTCTCCCATTAAATCAAGATTTACGAGATATTGCAGTTAGGGTCGCAGCCTCATTACGTTTGGCAAATCGAACAGTTGATTTGGTTTTAGAAGATAAAAAAATAAAATGGGCTTTTAAGCATGCAGAACGTATTGGTGCAAGGCGTCTAGTTTTGCTGGCTCCTGATGAATGGTCACGTAAAATGATTAAAGTTAAAGATTTAGAAACAGGAGAAGAGAAAGAAGTATCTTTGAAGGACCTTTAGACTTCACACTCGTTTAGTGGTTTATCATCTCTAGTTCTTATGATTATTGGGAATTCAAAGCATAATTGTCCTTTGTCGTTTCTTTCTTGTCTACTTTGATATTCTAGTTCAACAGCAAACCAATCTTTTTCATTTAGTTCAGTATCTTCTAATTTGTATCCTTTTTCAATTAATTCTGAAGTTAAATTATCCATATTTTCTTCGCCTAAACGTCCACCTCCAGCCCATCCACAGTCTACAAGAACAGCTTCATCGAAAAATGGACTGTTTTCGTATTGATATAATCTAAATCTTGCAAATCTAACTTCATGTTTTCCAGAACCAGGACAGACTCTTGCAACTATACAATCAGTGGTTTCAATAAATTTGAATTTGTATGAACCCTTCCGTTTTGGTTTCCCATTCATTGTGAATGTTATACTATCATCAGCTTGTCTCAGAATAAACCCTTCCCATCCATCTTTTCTTCCTTGATCAGCCATTTTCTTTGTAAATGTATTAATTTCTCTATTTCCAAAGAATTTTGTTATTTCTAATCTTTCTAGAAAGGTACGGTCAGTAACATCTTCTCCATACCAAAATATAACATCGAATACATTGTATTTGAATTTGTACCCTTCAGAAATTAAAGATTCATATTTTGATTTGGCTTTTGCTTCAGTTGTTGTCTCAGTTGTTACAGCTTTCAAAACTTTAGGGTCTTCTTTTTCATTTTTATCAAATGCTACTAATTCACCTATGACTAGAGACTCATCAGGTAATTTTTCTAAATTAGTTCTAATTTCTTCAACAACATTCAAAATTTCAGTTATAGGTTTCATTCTTCTGGTGTAACCTATTCGTTTTTTCCCAGTATTGTGAAGTAAAATACATGAACCATTATATTTTCTTTCAGCTAACCATGTTTCATCATAAGCATCGTCTTTTTCTTTAATTTTACTTATAGGTTTACATGGAGCAAATGATTGAGTTAAAGTTGAGCTTACAACAAATTCTTCACCAACAATAGCATCTTCTTTGTTTTCTACATATCCTTCTTCTTTCTTTTTCTTAACTTTTCTTTCAAATTCCAGAAGAGCTTGTTCTTCATCTGATGTTTCGTTTGATCTCCCTTTATTTTTGCCATGAACCGTTTCTTTTGTGCTCTGTTTCTTTCCATCTTCATCTTCTTTTGAGGTCCACCATTCTGTAATTATTTGATTACTTTTGACTTCTATTACCATGTGCTTTAGTCTTCCAGTAAGATGTAATTGGTAGAGAGTTGTCTTCATTGCTAATATGCCATAGTTTAGGAGTATAAAAAGTGGGGCGAAGCCCGGGAATCGAACCCGGGACGAGGGAACCACAATCCCCCAGTTTAACCAAACTAGCCTAGCTTCGCCAAGTTATTGCGAAGAAGCAAGGGATTAGATAAAATTACGTGGTATTACAAAATGTCTTTTGGACGATATTCTCCCCAGATTTTTCGAAGTGAATTACAAATTTCCCCAATTGTTACTTTTTCACTTACAGCTTTGATAATATGAGGCATTAGATTTTCATCGGTCGAGGCTTTTTCTTCAATTTTTTGAATATATTTTGAAACATCTCCTCTTTCTTTTCTTAAAGTAGATAATTTACTAATCTGCTCTTTTATTGCATCTTCGTCTATTTTCGTAATCTCTTCACTTTCACTTTCTTCATCTTCCAAATATTCATTAACTCCTACTATGATTCTTTCTTTTCCTTCAACTTCTTTTTGGAATTTGTAAGCTGAATCCATGATTTGTGATTGAACCCATCCTTCTTCGATACACTCTAGCATTCCTCCTTTGTCATCGATTTCGGAGATTAAAGCCATAGAACTATCATGAAGATCTTGAGTCATCTTCTCGATGGTGTATGAACCGGCTAAGGGATCTACAGTGTATGGTATCCCCGATTCCTCAGCAATTATCTGTTGAGTTCTCAAAGCTACTTTTGCAGCTTTTTCTGAAGGTAAGCCTAATGCTTCATCTAAGGCGTTAGTGTGTAAACTCTGTGTACCTCCTAAAACTGCCGAAAGAGCTTGTATTGCAGTTCTAACAACATTGTTATGCGGTTGTTGTGCCGTTAGTGTAGATCCTCCTGTTTGTGTATGGAATTTCATAGTCATTGATTTTTCATTTTTAGATCCAAATCTTTCAGATATGATATTAGCCCACAATTTCCTTGCAGCTCTATATTTTGCAATTTCGTAAAGGAAATCATTGTGACCATTAAAGAAAAAAGTCATTCTTGGAGCAAAATCATCAATATTCAATCCTTTTTCGATTGCAGCCTCAACATATGCTATTCCGTTAGCAATCGTGAAAGCTAACTCTTGTTCAGCAGTACATCCTGCTTCTCTTATGTGGTAGCCAGAAACGGATATTGTGTTCCAGTTAGGAATTTTTTTAGCACAATATTCAAACACATCCGTTGTTAGTCTCATGGATTGCTTTGGAGGAAAAATGTAAGTTCCTCTTGCAATGTATTCCTTCAAAATGTCATTTTGGATTGTTCCTCTTAATTTCTCTTGAGAAACTCCTTGATTTGTACCCGTGGCAATGTACATTGCTAACAGGATTGATGCAGGAGCGTTGATTGTCATACTGGTTGATACTTTGTCGAGAGGAACTTGATCGAATAGAGCATCCATGTCTTCGACAGAATCGATAGCTACTCCTACTTTCCCAACTTCTCCATTAGCCATAGAATCATCACTATCATAACCAATTTGAGTAGGTAAATCGAATGCTACAGATAATCCACTTTGCCCTTCTGCAAGTAAATATCGAAATCTTTCATTTGTTTCTTTGGCAGTACCAAATCCAGCATACTGCCTCATTGTCCATAATCGCCCTCTGTATCCTGTGGCGTGTATGCCTCTTGTGTAAGGAAATTTTCCAGGCAATTCTAAGGTTGAATCATTTACATCTTCTGGAGTGTTAAGACGTTCTCTTTCATCCAACAAAGTTTCTTTTCTTTCTGGGTATTTATCTAGTGTTGGCTTGAGTGTCTTATCTTCCCAGCGTTTCTTACTCATATCTAGCCTTCTCAAATCTCCTGATATATATCAACATTTTCTTGTTTAGATTTTTAGCCACTTTTTCAGCTTCTCCAGGGCCGACCTTTATTGGTTTCATCCAAAAGCAGTAGACATTAGTGGTGATATTATTTCTGTAAAAGTCAAGAATACTTGCAAAAAGATCTTTTTCAGTTCCATTACTGCCCCAATCTACTCTTGGATTATCATAACAAAATACTAAAGGTTGAATCATGTGTCCTGTGTTTTCTGCAGCTTTGAAAACACCCATTTTGAATAGGTCTAGCGTACCAAAACTAGACGTTGTACCTTCAGGAAAAATCCATAATGGATCATTTACAGCATCCCATCGGTTTAATTGTTGTATTACCCCACTTCTTGACTTCTTATTTTCACGTTTAACCCATAACATACCAACTTTTTCAGCAATAGGGCCGAAAAATAAATAGTCTTTAACTTCTCTTTTGGCAACCGCACCTCCAGCTTTCAAAGATAAGACAACAAAGGGATCAAGATAGCTAGTATGATTTGCAGCTAGAAATCCAGGTTCAGGTTTGCCATATACATATATTTTAGAATTATATCGTTTCATTAATTTTCTAGCCGTGTAAGTTATTATTCGTCGATATTCTTCTCTAGAGTACAATGGAACTTCTAATCTTAACCTAATCACAATGTATAGGAAGTAAAGCAGTTCGAATATCCACACAATAGCCCTATGGATTAGTTGTTAAAAAGAAAACTCTTTCTTTAAATTAGTGGGGCTTCAAAATCATCGATGGTTTCTTCAAGTTCACCATCAGGGGTTAATTCACCTTTTATTCTTAATATTTCTCTTGCCATTAACCAATAAATCAAGGCTAATGATCTTCGACCTTTATTGTTACCAGGTACTATAATATCAATATCTGTAGTTAAATTATTAGAATCACACATTGCGATAACTGGGATATCTATGTTTATAGCTTCTCTAAAAGCCTGAGCATCAGCAGCAGGATCGGTAAGAACAATTATTTTTGGTTCAATAAAGAATCTCATTTCAGGATTAGTTAATCTTCCTGGCGTAAATCGTCCAGCTATACAAACAAAACCACATGTATTTGCAAATTTCTTTGCAGGTTTCCACCCATATTGCCTAGCAGAAACTACAAGCACGTCTTTTGGTTCGTAATCTTTTAAGAAATTAGCAGCTTCAGTAATCTTTTCTGAAGTAAGATTAACGTTTAAGATTCTTAGACCATCATCTCTTACTTTGTAAACATAAGGTTCCATATCTTTACTCTTCTGTTTTGTCCCAATATGGACTCCACATGTAAGGAATGTATCCTCGTCAATCAGCAAATCTTTTGTCTCGACTTCAGTCATCTGAGTTGCTCGCTGATTCGGACTAGTTCATTAAGCTTTGCAATCCTTTCACCACCCATTATTCCGGTCTTTATGGCATGCGAGCCAAATGCTACACCAAGGTGGGCGATAGTAGTGTCTGTTGTTTCCCCACTTCGGTGTGAAATAACAGTAGCCATGTCTGCTTTATCGGCCATTTTTACAGCTTTTTTAGTATCTGTTAAAGTTCCTATTTGATTTGGTTTAATTAATATTGAATTCGTAGCCTTCATATCTATTCCTTTTTGTAATCTTTCAGAATTTGTAACATACAAATCATCACCGATAATTAGAGCATCAGTTTGTTTAGTTAATGAGGCCCAGGATTCGTAATCCTCTTGATCTAAGGGATCTTCTACAGAATGTAAATTATATTCTTCAATTAAACCCAAAACAAAATCTACTTGCTCCTCAGGTGTTAAACTTTGTTCTTTATAATTATAAGTTCCATTATTATAAAACTCACTTGCAGCCATATCAAGTCCAGGACGAATTTCTACTCCCGTTTCTTTTTCAACTATGTTTGCAGCTTTAACAACTAATTCGAGAGCTTCTACATTTTCTAACGGAGCCACCCATGCTCCCTCATCTCCTTTTCCAAGCGCTATATTGGGAAATCTTTCTTTTAACAATGTTTTTACAGTTTTATGAACGAAAGCATTAGCTTCAATGGCTGTGCTAATATCATTATCAAATGCCGTAACCAAATATTCCTGTATATCCGTACCTCCTACAGCATGCGCACCTCCTCCTAAAACATTAGCCATAGGTGCAGGAATTGTATATTCAGTATCTTCACATAGGTATTCAAATAAGTTAGTTCCACTTGAATTTGCTGCAGATTTTGCGCAGGCTAATGATAAAGCTACACTGATATTTCCTCCCATCCTTGAAAAATTTGTAGTTCCATCTATTTCCCTTAATAAATCATCAAATTCATCTTGATTATTTGCAGATAATCCAATTAATCTTGGGATTACGTTCTTTTCACTAAAATTCATTCCTTTTGAAACGCTACCATTAGGCCAAGCTATGGCTTCATGTGTTCCTGTCGATGCTCCAGCCGGTGCAGCAGCCCTTCCAAATCCGTTTTCAGTAGTAATCTCAGCTTCTACAGTCGGACTACCTCTCGAGTCAATAATTCTACGTATTACAACGTCTTTGATAATCACTTTTTCTCACGATCAACAATATCTATAGGAATTACATCTTGTTCATATTCCATTTGTGCAATGAGTACAGGATCAATAATATCTTTAGGTACCTTAATATCTACTGGGGCGCCCATGGAAATCTGAAGTGCTCTGGCACCTATAACACGTGCTTTTTCAAATCTCGAATGCTCTCTCAAATTTCGACCTGCTTCCCGGACTAATAAATACGGGAGCTTTCCTAATGGCCCAACTATAAAAGGTTTCCTAATAAATTTCATTGTAAAAAAATGGAACCATGTCTTTGCAGCGTTTTTCAGAAGCTTTTTAAATACGTGTTACGATGAGACAAGTTACCCTGTGTCGGTGACGTAGGGTATGTAGGACGCAAAAAAGGTGAAATAATGGAACAAAATGTAAGAACTTTAAGTGTAATCTTTGCTACTTTAGCTTTGATTGCATCAGTTTTAGTAATGCCTAATGTAAGTGCAACGGATGGAGACCTCCAAACTGCTATTAGCGGGGATGAAGGTGTCGCTTCTTATGCCTCGGCATTTGGGCTCGCATCATTTTCAGCAGCAATATCAAGTACTTCTGGAGATTCACATACGAACGTAGTAGTATCAGCAGCTTTTGCTGAAGGTTCAGGTTGGGTAGCAGATCAAGCTACAATATCAGATTGTTCAGGAGAAGGTACGACCGGTTCAAATAATACGGGGGATTTGGCAGCTGGTGAAACAAATAATGTTTGTATAGTAGTAAGTGTACAAGAATCTGGCTCTGAAGCTGGTGACGATGCTTATATGACTATTTCAGTAACATCAGATGAAGATTCAACCGGTACTTCTACAGAAGTTCGAATAATAGTTTCAGATTGGCGCGTCTATTCAAATGATGAAGCTAAAGCATATGATGAAGGCGATACGAATTCTTACACAATATCTGTACAGAATATTAAGAAAGTATACAATGAGGCCACTGGAGAAACAGAATCAGCAGCTCTTGAAGACGACGTAACTATTGAGCTTTCCAATGCAGGTGAAGGTTGGAACATAGACAGTGTGAATAGTGCTTGGGATAAGTTAAATCTAGAAGCAACAATCAGTTACATTGCAGCAGATGGAACATTTGATTTGGTATTAGATATACAATTAGTTGGAGGTATAATTCCCGCTTCTTCTTATATTGGCAGTAATTCCAATATAGTATTCACAACTTTTGATGCAGCAGGAGTTTATGCATTAGTTAGTTTAGAAGCTACAGTCCAAGATAATTTTGCTTTGAATTCCATAGGATCTGGTAATGAGTATATTGATAATGGTTGTGATTCAGACGATACTGTTTCAATCGGTTGGACACCATCAATTCAAAATTTTGGTAATACTTTAGATAGTTTCACAGTTACTTTTGATACTTCTGATGCCGGTGCAGAAGGATGGTTAGTGGACTCTGCAGATAATTTCAACACAGGTAATTTACTTCCTAAATTCGAAGAGGGAAATTATGACTTTAGTGTTGGATTACATGTTCCAGGAGGATTGCCAGCAGGTACCTCTCATGGTTTTTCAATGACCATTATTTCAGATAGTGATTCATCACAAACACAAACACAAACATTCTCAGCAACAGTTAACCAATGTTATGGACTGACTTTAGCAGTTGACGAGACATCAGCTAATGCAAATCCAGGGAGTTCAGTTGACTTTTCTGTAACTGTCACAAATACAGGTAACGGGGAAGATACAATGGAGTTTCAAACAATGGGTGCTGCTGAGTGGGCTCCAACATTGTCTGAAAGTTCTTCAACTTTGGCAAGTGGCGCTTCAGCACCGTTTATTTTCACCTTAACAGTTCCAAGCGATGCTAGTGCTAATGCACAGAGTGGAATGGCAATGGTTCATGCTTACTCTGAAGCATGTGGTGCAGATAAGACAGATTGTGAATTTGAGGAACATGTAAGTGTTTCTGTCAAAGCTAACCAAGTTTATGATATAACAGCAGGTTATTACACTAATGAAACAGACGTCGTTAAGAGCAGTGCATCTGTTCAAGAAGGCGTATCCGTTCAGATGAAGTTTACATTGACCAATAATGGTAATGGTAATGATGAAGTTGCACTTTCTTTAGAAAATGCACCTTCTTGGGTTGTTCTTGGAACTGATAGTGATTTATCTTTAATAGGTCCTGGTCAAACAGCAACTTTAACAATTGATGTTTTGGCACCAAGTAGTGATGCTCTTGGCGATCATACTTTCCAAGTTACAGCTACTTCAGCAGATGGTGAAACAACATCTACAACTGGAGATTTGACAGTTACAGTTGTTGAAAAAACAACCACAGGAACAGGTCCTGAAACAGATAAAGTCGATGAAGATGATAGTCCTGGATTTGGAATATTATCAGTAATCGCTGCACTAGGTGCAGTTCTTCTGTTGAGACGTAGGTCATAAGGAGATTCAAATGAGAATCACTAAACGACAAGCTTTGCCGTTTGTCACCGCTTTGTTGATGGTAGTATCTGCTTTAGCTTTTACTCCAGTAAGTGGTGAGGCTGGTTTTACAGCAAGTGCTTCTGGATATTACAATAATTATTCATTTGCATCTGTTAATGGAACTGCAGATTATAATTTAGATTTGACAAATACAGGAGATACTGATTTTTCAGATTTAGTTATAAGTCCAGAATTCCAACATATGAGTTGGTTTTCAGATAACGTTTCTTTTTCAGATGGTTCAACAACTACACTAGGCACGTTTTCAATATCTGATTTTCCTGCAGGGACAACTCAACAAATTGCAGTTTCTGTAACTGTGGGTAATGGAGTCCAAATAGATTTTCCGGAAGTTCCAATGATGTTGAATGTCGATGATAGCACTGGAGCTCTTATTGCTTCAGCAGATGTTATAGTAGTAGTCACAAATTGGATTGCAGAAGAATCTACTGGTTCACCTCTAACACATGAGTATAATATTGGAGATAATCATGATTATCAGTTAAAAGTTACAAACATTGCAGTTACTCTTGATCCAGATACCAATACAACATCTTCTATGGCTATTAGAGATGCAATTCAAGTGCAGTATTCAGGTATTTCAGGATGGTCTGTTACTAGTGATGATGAGTCTTGGCATCCTTTCTATGGTGGGCAATTAGATGGAATGGGAGCTGATGAAGTAAAGTCATGGGATATCACAATAGAATTAACAGGAAATGTTAGAGCTGGTGAAGATATCATTAATTTCCAAGCTTCAAGTACAGATCCAGATGATCCAATGGGTGGTATGCCATATTACCAACCGTATGGTCTATCCGTAATTCCAGTTTCAGTTGCAGCATGGTATGGTGTAGGAGTTTCAGGTTCTGGAACTCTTGCTTCAGATGTTGGTGGAGGTTCAGATACTCAGAGTTGGCAAGTTGGAGTTCATAATTTAGGTAATACAGACGATACATTCAGTTTAAGCTGGGATATAACTGGTGTTCCTTTGGGATGGACACTCAGTGCCTTACCAGATACCTCTGGACAAATTGGTTGGCAAGGTTCATCCAATTTTGATGTAGCACTTACTGTACCTGCTGATGCTTTGGCAGGAACAACCTCTTCCTTTACAATGGTTGCAGATTCAGCAAACTCTGATGAGACAGCTACGCAAACTTTTGTAGTAGTAGTAGATCAACACTATGGAGTGTCTTTATCTGTAGATTCATCTTCAGCAGAAGCAAGTCCAGGTTCAACAGTTGATTTTAGTTTTGAGCTTTCCAACACAGGTAATGGTGAAGACACATTTAATATTAGTGTAGATGGCCCTGCAGTTTGGGTACCTACAGCAAGTGTATCTGATGTTACAGTTGGGGCAGTAAGCAATGGTCAGTTTTTAGTTTCCGTAACAGTACCTGCTGATAGAGATGCCGGAGCAGATAGTGGAGGCATTTCAGTAACAGTTAGCTCTTCTGATGGCATGAGTGAAGATAGCTTGAATATTTCAGTTTCAACTTCACAAGTATTTGATATATCTATGGCACATTATTCTGGTTCAGATGGAATAGTGACCGTAAGTCAGGATACATCATTACAGATAAAACTAAATGTAACTAATAATGGTAATGGAGTCGATACACTATCTTTAGCTTTAACCAATGCACCAAGTTGGGCGGCATTAGGTGCTGAAACTTTAGATATAGGAAGAGGCCAAACAATACCAATAATTGTTACCTTATCACCAGATACGGCGGCACTTTCAGGACGTGATTATACTTTCCAAGTAGTTGTAACGTCATCAGATGGTTCTGAATGGATTAGCCCTGACATGACGGCTGAAATTGATGTAAAAGAAACAGAAGGTGAAGAAGTTGTCGAAGAAGTCGTTGAAGAAGAGGATGATAGTCCTGGGTTTGGTATCTTAGCTTCAGTTTTAGCATTCACCTTTGTGGTGTTAAATCGTAGAAAAGGTTAGTAGGGTTAATCTTTATTCCACAACTCGCAGTCTATACTCTTAGTCATGAAGGATATTCTTGAAGTTTGGTTAGAAGAAGATTTGGGTAGCGGTGATGCAACCAGCAATTCCGTTGTTGATAATTTACTTTGTGAAGCTAAAGTAACAGGAGGACCTGGTATATTGTCGGGTTTGAAAGTTTGTATGGAACTATTAGATTTAGTAGATGTAGATTACAGAACTACATTGAATGATGGCGATTCAATTAAGTCTAGAACTACAGTATTTCATTTAAATGGAAATTCTCATGATATTCTTAAGGTAGAAAGGTTACTACTCAACATTCTTTGCCATTTAAGTGGAATCGCTACATTTACATCAGATATTGTTAATATCGCAAAGTCTGTTAATCCCAGTGTTGAGATTCTAGCCACTAGGAAAACAATCCCAGGTATGAGAGTTTTTGAAAAAGAAGCAGTATTTCATGGCGGAGGCCAAACACACCGTTTTAGATTAGATGACGCTATATTGATAAAGGATAATCATTTGAAATTATTTAATAATATTTCCAAAGCAATTGAAAAATCTAGAGAAAAGTATCCTGAATTAATGATTGAATTGGAGGCCGATACGCCTGAACAAGCGATAGAAGCAGCTAAAGCTAATGTTGATAGAGTAATGCTTGATAATTTTACACCAGAATTAGCCAAAAAAACAACTAAGGAATTAAGAAAAATATCTTCAGTTGAGGTTGAAATATCTGGTGGAGTTAATTCAAAAAATATAAAGGATTATGCTCCCTTTGCAGATTTAATAAGCTTAAGTGGATTGACGATGGCGGCACCTCCAGTGGATTTTTCTTTACATGTCATTTGAAATTAGAATACTTTGCTTTGATCAAGACGATCCAAAGAAATGCACGGCTAGAAGGTTAGAACGTTTTGGTTTTTCTTCAAATTATAAATCGTTCAAAACTTTGCCACCAAGAGGTATAGTTTTGGATCCTTTTTCAGATAAGGTGTTGACTCATAATGATTCTATTTTGGCTGAAGTAGGAGGTATTGTAGGTGTAGATTGTTCTTGGAAAATGGCTAAAAATACGTTTTCTAAGTTAAGGTTAATGGGTTTAGAGCCTCGTAGATTACCAAATATTGTGCCTGCAAACCCTGTCAATTCAGGCAAAATTGGAAAATTAAGTACTGCTGAAGCTATTGCAAGTGCACTGATGCTATGTGGGAAAACAAAACAAGCAGAAAAGGTGATGTCTATTTTCAAGTGGGGTCCTGCCTTCATAGAATTAAATTCTGCAACCTGGGAATAACAAATACTATAAACTAAGTCAAATTGATAAAAACTATATGAGTCTTCTAAGTGTTAATGATAATGACAAAGACTTTCATTTTGATGGTTTCAAACACCGCCTTTTTATTGAAGGTCGAGGCTTTGATTTTCGTTTTTTTAAGATATTGACTAATGGTTCAGCAAAGTTAGAATTAGTAGGGCCTGAAGATCCACTTTATACTCTATTGGATTTTGAAGAACCTCGAGTTATTTACGTTGTTTCTAGAATAGGAAATAAAGAATTAATTTTGCAGGGTTGTGTGATCAAAGAAATAAATGGTGACAAATGTTTGTTGTCTTATTCTAAGTTACAGTTAGAATCATGAATGCTTTAATTTAGAGTCTTTGTAGTAACTAAATGTGGAAATTGTAGACGTTGCAGTAGTCGGCGGAGGTCCCGCAGGCTCTTCAGCAGCTAGAGAAGCCTCAGAACGGGGCCTTTCGGTACTATTATTTGACCATGCACATCCTAGGCGTAAGGCTTGTGGCGGAGGTCTTCCAGTTAAAGGGATAGAATGGATGGATGCTCCAGATAGTGCTATAGAATGTCATATGTCGTCTATTTCTTTTACATACAAAACTAAGAAACTTAAGGTTCCAGTCAATAAGGGTAAATTAATTCGAAGAGATGACTGGGATTTTTATCTATATAATAGGGCCAAAGAAGCAGGAGCAGGCCACATAGTTGAACGAGTCAAATCTTTAGAACTTAAATCAGATATTTGGATTATAAATGGCAAATATAAAGCAAAATACATTATTGGAGCAGATGGCGTAAATGGATTTACACGCCGTCATTTTATGGATAAGATTCCACGTGAACATTTGTTTGCAGCAGCCGGTTATTATCTTTCGATTAAACCAAATGAAAATGATGTTGAATTTATACTTGGAGCTTTACCTGGTAAAGAAGGATATCTTTGGATTTTCCCCAAAAGCGATCATTACAACATAGGATATTGTTACAATGCAGGTACCCCAGGTATGAAGGATGCTCTCCACAAATTAATGGAAGAAAGATGGCCTGGCGAATTTGTAGAGAATGGTAAATGGAAATTAGCAGATAGTGGAGAAATTGTAGATTGCAAACAATTTGGTTCAGCTATTCCTTCTTACAATGATCCTAAATTATTTGATGAACCAGTCTCAGGATCTAATTGGGTTCTTTGCGGAGATGCAGCAGGACATGTAAATCCTATACATGGTGAAGGATTAAATCATTCAGCCTTAGGAGGTCGTTTGGCAGCTAAAGCAATATCCAAGGGAGATCCAACTTTATTTGAAAAATATTGGAGATCTCATTATAGTAGGGATATGTATAGGGCATCTACTACAAAACATAGAATTTATCGTTCAATATTCATGAGAATTGGTTTTGCTCTTGGACGAACACCAGCCTTGTTTGGTATGCTTGCAGAATTAACTAGAGGTGAATATGAAGGCAAGGCGACGCGTAATTTTGTGTTTAAGTTACCATTAGCCATAATACAAGCTATGTTCTTCATGAAACATAAAGAATTAAAGAATTTAACTTAAGATTTTGCGGATTAGCTTTATTAAACCCGTTGAGTCGGGCGGTGTCCTGAGGATGATTATATCATGAAACTCCCACGAAGAATCAAGATGTACAGTCCATTTGCCAAGAAGCATACAATTCATGAGCTTGAAGTTGTAAAAAAGAAGAGAGCTTCAGAGTTGGCACGTGGGCAGAGATTATTTAGAAGAGTCACATCAGGTTATGGAGGATTTCCAAGACCAAAACCAGAAGGTCGTGAAAAACCTACCAAGAGAGTTTATCTAAGATATAGATGTACAGAAACTGGTAAAGCACATCACAAAAAGAATTTTAGAGCTAAGAAATTTGAGTTAACGGAGTGATAATGCAAGATACCAAAAGTAAATTTTTGAAAGTAAAGAGTCCTGATAGCGATTATACGGTCGTTATTTTTGATAAATGTGATACAATTATTAAGGATCCCGTTACAGGTTCCACAATAGCTTTACCAACCGGAGGTAAAGCCAAAATTCTAGGAGAAATCCTGGAGGAACTTGAGTGAGTCCTGAGGACGTTCCAGAAGAAGGTGAATACGTAATAGGGCGCGTTATTGAAGTTAAGGATTTTGGAGCAACATTAAATTTAATTGAGTTTTCTGAACGCAAAGCTTTCGTACATATTTCTGAAGTTGCATCAGGGTGGGTAAAATACATTCGTGATTTTATTCGTGAAGGTCAAATGGTCGTGGCCAAGATTACTAAAGTTAAAGAGGGCAGCAAGGTTAGCGATGCATCTGTCCGTCAAGTATCAGGTCACCGGAAGCAAGAAAAAATCAGAGATTGGAAAAATGAGCAACGAGCTTCTAAATTGTTAGAATTTGTTGCTACAAAGTCCAAAATTAAGATTGAAGATTTGATTTCTAAGATAAAAGAAGATATGACTAAATTATATGGAAGTCTTTATGCTGGTTTTGAGGCTTCAGTGGTGGATGAAGTAGCATTTAAAGAGGAGTGGAAAGGTAAATGGGTAGAGAATTTCATTGACATAGCTATAGCTAATGTTACACCACCTTATGTTTCAATAGGCGGTAAATTCGAGTTATTTTCATATGATTCAAAAGGTGTTGAAAAGATTAAGAAAGCATTGATGCAACCTTCAGCAGTTAATGAAGATACGACGCTAAAAATAGCATCTAATGGCTCACCATCTTATCGTATTTCAGTTAAAGCACCTAATTATAAGCAGGCAGAGGAGGAATTGAAGCTTGCAGTGGATAGTGTTCTCAAAATCATCAAAACAGAAGGCGGTAATGGAACATTTGAGAGGTCATGATGCGTACTTTAATTTTTCAATGTAGGGATTGTAAATGTTATACCTTATCAAAAATTTGCAATAGTTGTTCATTATCAACATCAAATCCTTTACCTCCTCGTTTTTCTCCTCAAGATAAATATGGAAAGTATAGGCGAATGCTTAGAGGTAATTAATGGTCTTTAATGAAATTATAAGAACAGAAGATGTAATTTTAAAAGATGCAATTTTGCTTGAAGGCCTTCCCGGTGTAGGAAATGTTGGAAAATTAGCAGCTACGCATTTAATAGAAGAGTTAAAGGCAAAGAAATGTATGGAAATTTATTCTTCACATTTTCCCCCTCAAGTGTTAATTGATGAAGAGGGTATCGTTAATTTGGTTAATAATGAATTATATTATTACAATGGTAAAGGTAAAGAAAGAGATTTACTTTTCTTGGTTGGTGAATATCAAGGTATGGACTCGTCAGGCCAGTATGATCTTTGCCAAAAACTTATAGATTTAGTAAAAGAGATGGGAGTTACAACAATCTATACTTTAGGTGGCTATGGTCTTGGTAAATTAGTTCCAGAACCTAGAGTTCTAGGGGCTGCGACATCAAATGAAATAGTAGCTTCTTTTAAGAAAGCAGGAGTTGAATTTATAGATGGTGAACCTGGTGCAGGAATAGTAGGTGCATCCGGTCTTCTACTTGGCCTTGGTAAACTTAAAGGGATACAAGGCGGTTGTTTAATGGGTGAAACGAGTGGATATATGGTAGATCCAAAATCGGCAAGTGTCGTTTTGAAATCTTTACAAAAATTATTAGGTGTGAAGATAGATATTTCAGAATTAGAAGAAAGGGCTAAACAAGTTGATTCAATTACAAATCAATTAAAAGATGTTGAGTCTAATGAGAAAGAAGAACGTCCTGACTTTAATTATATTGGATAATTAGTTTGAGTTTATGGACTCTAAATTGAATAAAACTAATCCATCTTTAGCATCTACACCTGCTAATTTTTGATATTTATTTTCATTTGGGGTATTATCTATTCCTTTTTTCTCTAAGAAGTAAGCATAACTTCCAGCAGTATCGACGTCTATATTATTTGAATAATCATTAGGATTAAGATTCCCTTCACTTAAGTCAGATACAATGTTTACTAAGTTCAAATTTCCAAAATTTATAATAGATGTTGGAGAGGATAAACTTTGTTTTGAAACTAAATTTTGTCCCACTATAAGTTTAACTTTTTCATAGTCCACATTTTTTGTTTTGTCATTAACAGTCCAATCTTCAATTTCTTTAAACTCCGTCATTATTTCTTCTGCAGAACATACTGTTAAAGGTTCAGGTATATCATCCATAGACATTATCGGATTATCTACTGTAATTTCTTCACCAGCGATTGCAGTTCTATTATAGCCAAGTATCCATGCATCAATGTTTTCTACTTGTTCGTTGTAATGTGCCATGGTAAAGTTCCATTTGCCATTTCCTTTCTCGGTATAATTTGCCTCAGTTAGAAATGCAGGTTTATTTTTAGAATCCTGATCTCTTATATAGCTATTAAAACCAGAAATCTCATCTTCACCAGCCTGAATTCCTGATTGTAAGGTAAATGTTGAATCCAATCCACAGCTTCCATTTCCGAATGCTGGAGCTCCATTTACCCATTGACTAAACTCTCCAGTCTTTTCATTTTTTACATAATCGGTTGGAGTTGTTTGTACCTCTAAATATCCTCCAACAATCCCGTCTGGAATTGCCTTTCCAGTATATTCTAAATTAATAGAATATAATTTCCCGCTTGGAGAACTAGCATCTGAATTTACTTTCATCCAGAATTTCAAAGGCATACTATTTTCTTCAGAAAGATAAAAATCAAATTCATAATGGTATTGATATTGATAACCTAATATAGAATCAGAAACATATGATGTGCTTATTTTTAGAAGTACAGTTTGTTTCCCATTAATTTTCCCTCCATTGAATACTTTCCAATTAAATTCAATTCCTCCTTCCAGCACAGTTCCTTTACTTCCTTCAACTAATTTTTTACCAATGTATGAGTCTCCATGGGGTAAAATTCCAGTTTCACTTTCTCTTGGAACCCAATCAGTAGCTCCTTGCCAATACCAGGTGCTGCCTGTTAAGGTATCAGAGTAGGAAGCGTTTGAGTCAATATATGTTTTAACAATTTCAAGTGAGGTTGGATCTATGAATTGACTCTGAGAAGTAAGAATCTCAGCATTTTCTAGACTAGCTGGATTTTCTCCTTCACGTGTAATAGTTCCATCAATATCTTCAAGGTCTTGAATTAAATATTTTTCAAATACACTACGATCATTTCCATAACCATCCGTAATCATTTCTACAGTACCACTAATACCTGCCTGTAATTTCCCTGAAAAAGTAATATCTAATTCGTTAATGACAATATCATTGTCTATGAAACCTATAGGAAGTGGAATGTCTAAAGTGCTATCAAAATTTATTGAGCCATTAATATCATAAATAATTTCTTCTTCATATTTTTCATTAGGTACAATTATTTCAATATTTTGTTGAGCTAATAAGATGTACAATAATCCTGTAAGTAGAAGTATGGTTACTGAACCAATAGCTCCTATAGTCTTTATGCTAATACCCTCTTCTCTTCCAGGTTCTCTAATCTCCTTGTGCCAATTGTTCTCATCTGTTTTTTCTTCATCCTCAGATATTGCTAGAGGACTCAAATTCAAGTCATCACCTTTTTCAGGAGATGGAGATGATAAATCTAAGGTACTCTCTTCATCTATAGTCTCTTTAGCTGTATTATCATCAGATTTACCTGATTTCCACAGCTCATCTTCTGAGCTCACAAGTATCACGAATCGTTATTCTATTTTAGACTAATGCTACACTAAATTTGGTTGTTTATGATTTAATTATGGCAATAAGGAATACAATAATTCCTATTATTCCACCAATCATTCCACCAACAAAGGCAAGCATGCCATTCATAAATGATTGATTAGGATAAGCATCCATTCCTATTTCAGCCAAGTAGTAAGCCAAACCAGCACCTACTATTAGAAATGCAAAGCCTACGTTTCTAGTTTTACTACTTCCATAGTAGGCTATGAGCAATCCCATGCCCAACATTGAAAGCATAACGCCAACAAGCCCCATTGAGATTATAAGTTCAGTATTCATTCTTTTTCCTCCGAATTTCCGTCGTCATTTTCAGCTTCTTCACCATCATCGTCCTGCTTCAATTCTTCTTCCAGTTTTTTTAATTCTTCATCTAAATCCAAGTCTTCAAGATCATCTAAATCTAAATCTTCTAAATCTTCAACAGTGTCTACTTTCATTAGAACAAACAAGATTACAAACATTCCTATTACCATTCCACTGAGTGCTGAAACTCCAGAAACTAATGCATCTTCGAATGCCGGTCTTAAAAATACATCATCTGGCATGACGCCTATTGTTCCAAAAGCCATATCGATAATTAAGGTTAAAGTAACAGCTCCGAAAAACAATAAAACAAATCCTATTTTCTGAGACTTCCCGGCACCAAAATACGATGTGAAAATCCCCGTAGCAAGCAAAGCAACACCAATTCCTACAATTAGCATAGACACAAAAAAGGCCATTATGTCTAGATTATGAGTACTCATGTCCATGTAATAGACTTCCCGGAGTACGTTATAAGTTTAACTATTGTTTCCGTTACAGTTTTGTCGTCGATAGAATGGTTAAGTATATATACTGTCCACTTAGTGTATACTCGGTGTAAACCTATGGCAGAAGTAATGGCAGAAACTAATGTACCAAAAGAGAAAGGCTATCTATATTATTTAGGTAAAGATGGAAATGTATGGCGTACCAAAATGGCTCGCGGCGGTAAGAAGACTGGTGGCGGTCCAGAAATGGTTGAAAAGGCAAATGTTACCCGAGAAGCAGATTATCTATACTATATAGACAAAGGTGGCAATGTAGCTAGATCTCCAATGGCTCGCGGTCGCAAATAAGATTCATATAAAGAAATCTTGTAAATTAAGCCCAAGCTTTTAGCTTGGGTCTTATTATATTTTTAAGGCAGAGGTCGCTTAGCCTGGTATAGCGCCGGCCTTGAAAGCCGGTGGGAATATTCCCTCGGGGGTTCAAATCCCTCCCTCTGCGCCATAATGGCTAAGTTATACTAATTCTAATTCTTTATTTCTTGTTTTATTTTCTTTCTTTATTTTAGAAACAAATTCTTTTACAGTGATGTTATTTTTCTGTTCACCACTGCGTGCTCTTATGGATACTGTATTATTTTCAATTTCATTGTCACCAATAATGACCATATAGGCTGGTCTAATTTTCCGATGCATTCGTATTTTCTTTCCAATAGTGTTATCTGAATAATCTCCTTTTACTCTTATTTTTGAATCTGATAATTTTTTTTCTACTTTTCTTGCATATTCATTGTGTTTTTCAGATATAGTAATAATTTGTACTTGAATAGGTGAAAGCCAAGTAGGGAAGTTTCCGGCCCAATTTTCAGTTAAAAATGCAACAAATCGTTCATGCGTTGATAGAGGTGCTCTGTGTATAACGAAGACTTCATTATTTTCAGTTCCAGTTTCATCCATGAAGGTTAGATTAAATCTGTCTTTGGCTGCAAAATCTAGTTGTATTGTAGACATTGATTCTTCTCTTCCCAAGAGTGTAGTGAATTGGATATCGACTTTGGGTCCGTAGAATGCAGCTTCACCCACACTTTCTACATAGTTTACTTCTAAATCGTCTAAGATCTTGCGTAAATGATTTTGTGTAGTTTCCCAATTATCAGGTTGGTCAATATATTTGTCACTATTTTCAGAGTCCCATAAAGACAGTCTGAAATGGTAATCATCAAATCCAAATGCTGAATAATATTCTTGAACCATCTTGATATTATGTGCAAATTCTTGAGCTATTTGATCTAAAGTACAATAAATATGAGCATCATTCATAGATAACATTCTCACTCTTAATAATCCGGCAAGTGTACCAGATAATTCATTTCTGTAGACGGTTCCGTATTCTGCAATTCTTACAGGCAATTCTCGATATGACCTCTTTGTATTCCGGTAAATGAGGTGATGCATAGGGCAATTCATTGCCTTGAGATAGTATGTTCCATCATCCATTTCCATTGGAGGGTACATTGATTCTGCATAATGTGGTAGATGTCCGCTCGTTTCAAACAGTTCTTGTTTGCCAAGGACAGGTGTAGTGACTCTTTCATACCCATACTTATTTTCTGTCTCAATTGCAAATTTCTCAATTTCAGTTTTTAATATTTCACCATTTGGCAGCCACACAGGTAAGCCTTTTCCGATTAATTCATTAATCATATAAAGATTCATTTCTTTACCTATTTTCTTATGATCGCGTTTTTTAGCTTCAGCTAATTGTCTTTCTCTTTCTTTTAATGCATCCTTCGTAGCATAACACATCCCATATATTCGAACTAAAGGTTCTTTTTTCGCATCAGCTCTCCAATATGCCTGACTGGTACTAGTTAGTTTAAACCATCTCAATTTTGCAGTATTTTCTACATGTGGTCCTCGGCACAAATCAACAAAATTACCTTGGCGATATGCTGAAGATCCAACATCATGGCCTATTTTATCATCCATTATTTCCATTTTAAACTGGTTTTCTGAAAACATTTTCCTTAATTCTTTGTTATCATATTCTTCTCTTTCAATTTTAATATTTTTTTTAACATATTTTTTCATTAGTTTTTCAATTTTTCTTAAATCTTCTTCATTGATTGGGTCCATATAAAAATCATAATAAAATCCATGTTCTATTGGAGGTCCTATTGTTGGTTTAGCATCAGGGAATATTTCTGTCACAGCCTGAGCCAGTAGGTGGGCACATGAGTGCCTCATTATGTACAAACCCTCATCAGAATCATCTTTTATAATGCTAATTTCACAATTCTGCCTCAGATTATGCGATAAATCTTTTTCCTCATTATTGACTAAAACAGCAATTGCACCGGATTTTTTCCCAGATATCTCTTTAATCACATCACCTGCACCAATTCCTTCTGGAAAATTATGAACTTCATTGCCGAATTTAACTTCAATCATTTTAATTGCGTAAGACATCATTACAAAAAGACTTCCGCTTAGGTAAATGCTTATACGCTATCTACTGTGCTAATTTAGAGATAGCCATGGCTAATGGTCAAAAAAAGAGCAGAAAGCGCCGGCCTCGTAAAGGGCCTAGGTCAAGAAGAGGTTCTTCTCAGAATCAATTCATGATGCAATCGATAGGCGCTGTCGTTTTGATTACTTTAGTTATATTTTTAGTTCCTTTAGGTTTACCTGAAGGAATTGCAATTGCAATTTGCATGATGGTTTTGGCCGTGATGTTCTATCTTATGTTTGCCAGTAATCCTAAACCTCGTAAACGTAGACGCCGTTCTTCAAAGAAATCTAAAAAGAGTGAGTCCGAACCTCAGTTTTATACAGCATTACCTTCCACTTTGGGGTTAACTGAAATTCCGGAACAAACACCTACACCTCAGGTCAAGCTTCCACCAAGACCAATTAGAGCAGCTAGAAGGCGTAGAGATTTTGTTACGTATCCTTTGTCTGTAGGCGGTGGAGATTATTCAGATTCATATGTTCAAATTGACAAAGATACAGTTCTTAGGTTGCGTTCAGAAATGACTCCAGCCACTCAGTCATTAAAGTTGCCAGGTCAACGTATTGATTTATTTCCTTCAGCTAAAACAGCTTCTTTAATGTCACAAGAAGCAGAAGCTGCACCTGTAGTAGTAGAAGCTGCACCTGTAGTAGTAGAAGCTGCACCTGTAGTAGTAGAAGCTGCACCTGTAGTAGTAGAAGCTGCACCTGTAGTAGTAGAAGCTGCACCAGTAGTAGCAGATGAAGAGGAAGAAGATGATATGGAATTTGATATGGAGTGGGATTAATTTTTTTACTTTTATTAGTCTCCGTTCTTCTTTTATGGTACTGTCAAACTAACCTGTGACTATGGTCCATAATTACATAGTAGAAAGGCGTCAAAAGCACCCGCTCCATTTTACTTTATTGGATCCTGGTAAGATGGGTTCTGATGATTTGGTTGCGTTAGCAATTCAAACTGCAGAGGCGGGAACTGATGGATTTATGATCGGTGGTTCTACAGATTTGAGTCTTGAAAAAGTAGATGCTGCAGTAGATGCAATTAAAGAGATAACAAATTTACCAGTTATATTATTTCCAACACATGCTTCTTCCGTTTCAGGGCGTGCAGATGCTATATTTTTCATGTCTCTTCTTAATAGTGAGAGTCGACAATTCTTGATTGGTGAGCAAATTGCTAGTGCTAGATGGGTCAAAAAAACAGGATTAGAGCCACTTTCTATGGCTTATCTTGTGGTTGCGCCAGGGATGGCTGCAGGTCGAGTAGGTCAAGCTCAACCCTTACCTCGGGATGATCCAAATTTAATTGTGTCTCATGCATTAGCAGGTCAATATTTGGGTATGAAATATATCTATTTAGAAGCAGGTTCTGGAGCTGAAGCTCCAGTTCCGGCAGAAATAGTATCTTCTGTAAGGAATGAAATAAATTCTTTTTTGATTGTTGGTGGCGGTATCCGTTCTCCTGAAGATGCTTTAGAAGCTGTAAAAGCAGGTGCAGATATCATTGTTACAGGAACGTTAGTAGAAACTTCTAACAAATTAAAAGAAGAGATGTCTTCATTGATAAAAATTATACATTCAGGTTGAATTAATGACACCCAAACTCAAAGTGGATGAAATTAGCCCTCCACCTGCACGCCTATCTGCTTTTCTATATCATACGCCAAATATTTGGCCTAGTTTAATTCTTTTTCTTTTAACAACTTTGATGTTAGTTTATGGTGCATATTCCAAATTAAAAATAAGCGCAGAATTAGTAGACTTTGCAATTATAGCATTTTCGTCATTTTCAATACCAATAATACTAGTTTCATATTTGGTTTCAAACATTTCATGGCTTTGGGATGGACGTTATCCAATTAGATATGGTTTACAGGCTGGCGCTACAGGTTCAATGTTAATGTTATTTGCCATTTTACTTTCATCTTTTTTTGATGAATCCAGTTCCAGTAAAGGTCTAGCTTTTGGTTTAGGCTGCACGAGTGGATTATGGTATTTGACATTGAGAACTCATGGAAGTGCACCTGCCAGAGTAGCTTTTCCTTTATCTTTATTTTCACCAATTTCTAGTCTTTATTTTTTAGAATCTGGAGCTTTAATTTCAGATTTGAAATTTGGTTTATTAACCATATTCATTTTAGCTTTCGCTAGTCATTTTTTCCTATTTTTAGTTGATTCACCTTACAAGAAAGCAATTGGCGTTAGTGGAACAAAACATATGTCTGCATTTATTGATCATTTTTCAACAGGAGATGGGCGTCGTTTAACTCAAGCGATACGTGAGATATGTCAGAAGGTTGAGACTAAAAATAATTGGATTTCTATTCGCAAAAGTGGTGAAACTGTTGCGTTTTTAGCAATACCGGGAGTCCATCCAGGCCCAGTAGGAATACTTGGAGGATCAAATTTACCTGCAAAAATAGACGCTGACCTTCCAGGTCTTGGATTTGCATTTCATGGAGCATCAACAAATGATCATAATCCATTAAGGGATGAAGATTTAACTAGAATTGCAAAAGCAATGGCCGAAGCATCAGATGAGGCTAATTACAGTGATTCTTGTTATTCTACAGTTCGAGATGGAGAGATACCTGCAGTTTATGTTACAGGTATAGGAGAAGGTAAGATAATATTTGCAAAACCAGGAGATAGTGACGATATATTACCTGAACTTTCTGCCCGAATGGAAAGATCATCTTCAAATATTGATGGTAGAAGAGTGATGATTGACTTACACAATCAGGAAGGATGGGGTAGACCTCCTTTAGCTGCAGGTTCTAAGGAGGGAACGATGCTCGAAATTTCAGCATCGAAGGCACTGAAATTAATTTCGTCTTCTAAAAAAGGAAAGTTGAAGGTAGGAATTTCACATATTCCTGGTGAAGATTTAGGCAAAGGTCTTGGCCCAGGAGGTTTGAGAACTTTAGTTATAGAAAACCAGTTATCTCTAGATAACTTCCATCGTACTGGAATTATGCTTTGGGATGCTAATGGTTTAGCCCCAGGTATGAATGAAGAATTAGAAGAAGGGTTGAATGGAATTGTAGATGAATTGCTTTTGGCGACGACAGATAATCACTATGTTAATGTGAAGCCAGGTGGTTTTAATCCTTTGTCAAATTGTGAAGAATTACTACCAAGTGCAAGCCAGGCTTTAGAAGAAGCAATTAATGATATTTCACCAGCTGAATCAGCAATGGGTACTGTTTATGTTGATGGCGTTGAGATTTTAGGTCAAGGTAAACAGGATAAAATTAGTGCTGCAGCTAATGCAATTATTGAAGTTGCACGTTATTCTTGGATGCCAATATATTCTTCTGCAACTATGCTTTGTGTTATTCTATCTTCTTACGTTTAAGTTTGTATTTGGATAGAAATCTTTACACCATCAGGTATCTGAATTCTCATGAGTTGTCTCATGGCTCTTTCATCAGCATCAATGTAAATCAAACGTTTGTGTAACCTTGCTTCCCAACGGTCCCAAGTTTCTGAACCTTCACCATCTGGTGATTTTCTTACAGGTACTTTCAACTTTTTTGTTGGAAGAGGAATAGGGCCAGTCATACCTACTCCAGTACGATCTGAAATAGTTTTTATTTGGTCGCAAACACCATCTACAATGTTATGACTCAAGGCATGCAGTGAGATACAAGCTCTACTTGATGCCTTTTTTGGAGCCATATTAGTTCAGCTTAATCCCAGTGTTCTTCTATTTTGAGACACATACCGGCAGCAACAGTTGCTCCCATATCTCTAATAGCAAATCTTGCTAAAGGTTTGAATTTTGATTGTTCTTCAATAGCTAGTGGTTTGGTTGGTTTGATAAGAACCATTGCAGCATCTCCTTTCTTTAGGAAATCTGGATTTTCTTCAGTAACCTGTCCAGTTTTTGGATCCATCTTTGCAAGTAGTTTATCGAATGTACAAGCTACTTGTGCAGTGTGGCAGTGGAATACAGGAGTATATCCTTCCGTAATTACATTAGGGTGGTCTAAAATCATTACTTGAGCTTTGAAAGCACGAGCAACGGTTGGTGGATCATTCTCTGGTCCCCCTACGTCACCTCTTCTGATATCGGTATGTGAGATTCCTCTACAGTTAAATCCAATATTGGCACCAGGTCCAGCAGATGGAACTTCTGTGTGATGCATTTCAACAGACTTTACTTCTCCAACTTTACCCCCAGTATGTGCTGAAGGCTTGAAGATAAGTTTTGTTCCAGCTTTTATTGTTCCAGTTTCTACACGGCCAACAGGTACAGCACCTATACCTGATATCTTGTAAACATCTTGTATTGGTATTCTTACACTAGCGTCAGCAGAACCTTTAGGTGGATTTAGTTTATCTAGTGCACCTAACAAGGTATCACCATTCCACCAAGATAAATTGTCACCTTTTTCTTTAATATTATCTGCTTTCCAACCTGAAGCAGGTAAGATGTTGACTTGGTCATCTCCAAATCCGACCATTCCCAACATATTTTTCACTTCCTTTACAACTTCATTGAATCGGTCTTCACTGTATGCAGGTTTTGTAATGTCCATTTTGTTAACAGATATAATCATTTGTTCAATTCCCATAACTTTTGAGAGCCACAAATGTTCTTTGGTTTGAGCTGCAATACCGTCATCTGCAGCTACAACTAAAACAGCAGCGTCAGCTTGCGATGTTCCAGTTATCATATTCTTAACGAAATCTCTGTGCCCAGGTGCGTCAATTATTGTAAAATTTTTTGTATCAGTTTTGAACTCTTTGTGAGCCACATCAATAGTTACACCACGTTCTCTTTCTTCTTTGAGATTGTCCATAACGTATGCCAATTCAAAACCAGCTTTTCCACGCTCTTCAGCTTCTTTCCTGTATTTATCGATCAAGTGCTGTTCGATAGCTCCGCCTTCCAAAAGTACTCTACCTACTGTGGTAGATTTACCGTGGTCGACGTGACCAATGAATACTACATTCAAATGTTGTTTTTCAGCCATTATTATTTCCCTCCATGGGATGGATGTGTCGGCAGGATGGGGGGTAAATAAAGGATTCGCTTCATTTCCAGAGGATATAAGCACAATATTTTAATATTAAATAGAAGCAGTAGATGCCTTTGATATGCGCTTTGAAGTGAAAGGTAATCCGTCTTACGGAGAGGTTGATGTAGATCTTGGGCCCAATGAAACTTTGTTAATTGAGCCAGGAGCGATGTCTCGAATGTCTTCAAATCTCAATTCAAGTTTTCAGAGACAAGGTGGTTTTTTCTCAGCAATGTTTCGCAAAATGTTTGGAGGTGAGAGTTTTTTCTTAGGAAAGTATGAGCATCCAGACGGTGGTAAATTGACTTTTGCACCTTCAATACCAGGGCATGTAGAGCACAGACAATTGGCCAATAATAGCTTGAACATAATGGCTGGTTGTTTTTTGGCTTGTACTCCTGGAGTTAATATTAAGGCTAAATTTGGAGGTTTTAAGGCATTATTCTCAGGAGAAGGTGCCTTTCTGCTTGAAGCTTCAGGAAATGGTGATTTATTTTTTAATTCATTTGGAGGCGTCGTTGAAAAACAGATTAATGGTGAATTTATTGTTGATACGGGGCATGTCGTTGCATTCGATCCCTCTTTAGATTATAGTATTACGGGAATGGGTAATTTCAAATCAACAATGCTTTCAGGTGAGGGTTTAGTTATGAGATTTAGGGGCAATGGTAAATTATATCTTCAAACACGTAATGTTTCAAGTATAGCATCTTGGCTTACTCCGAGGTTGTTAGGATGAATGTAAAGATTGATACAGAAGGTGCTTTTGGTTCTGCCTTAGTTACATTAGAATCAGGTGAAAAGTTTGTATCGGAAGCAGGAGCGATGTATCGAGCTTCCCCTAATATGGAAATCTCTGTAGAATCTCGAAAGAAGAAGGATGAAGGTATGTGGGGTGCTTTGAAATCCGGCATAAAAGCAATGTTTGCAGGAGAATCTTTTTTCTTATCCTCATATACTCCTAATGATGGCCAGGCTGGTGAAGTAGGATTGGCCCCAACTCATCAAGGCGAAGTTCTTAGTGTTAAAGTTGGGCCGGAAGTATGGATTTGTTCTGGTGGGAGTTATTTGGGTTCATCGGGCAGCATCACATTAGACACACAATATCAAGGTCTTAGTAAGGGAATGTTCAGCAAGGAAGGCTTAGTTTTTGTCCAAGCAGCAGGTGAGGGAGATTTACTAGTGAATGGCTTTGGGAGGATTAGTAGTGTTGATGTTAGTGGGGGCATTACAATAGATAATGGCCATCTTATCGCATTTACAGAAGGATTAGAATACACAATAAGCAAGGCCGGCAGTGGATGGATTTCATCTATGATGTCTGGTGAAGGGTTAGTGATGAATTTTAGAGGTCAAGGTAAAGTTTTAGTTCAATCTCATGATCCAAGTCGTTTAGGTGGAGCTTTAGGTCCATTATTACCACCGAGGGAGGGCTAATGAAATTCGACATCGTTTCAGCACCCTCTTACTCACTTGTAGAACTTAATTTGAATGCAGGTGAGTCTGTTAAGGTTGAGCCAGGTGCAATGGCTTGGATGGATACTACAATAAAGGCTAAAACTGAAATGGAGGGAGGTTTATTTGCTGGATTTCAAAGAAAAATGGCGGGTGAGAGTTTTTTCTTAAACACATATACTGCCGAAGGCGGGTCAGGAACTATAGGGATTGCACCAGGATATTCAGGCGATATAATAAAGCGTGAATTAAATGATGAGACACTCTATATGGAGAGAGGTGCTTATCTATGCCATGTAGGAAATATAGAAACAAGTGCTACTTGGGAAGGTTTTTCAGGTACTTTTGCAGAAGGAATGTTTGGTTTAAGAGTAAGTGGTACTGGTTTACTTTTCTTTGGTTCTTATGGTGATGTTCAAGAAGTCGAAGTTGATGGTTCTTATACAGTAGATAATGGTTATGCAGTTGCTTGGGAAAAGAATCTAGATTATAGTATAGGACGTTCTGGACGAAGTATTCGTTCCTTCCTTTTTAGTGATCAATTAATTTGCCATTTTCACGGACATGGAAAATTGTGGGTACAAACTCGTAGTCCTAGAAATCTAGCAGCTTGGGTCCACCCTTTTAGAAGGGTTAAACAAAAAAGCGATTAAATCTAAGCGTAATTTTCAGGTCTTGGCATTTCTGCCTTCAAACCTTTACGCTTTCGAATATCTTCCGTTATTCCATCGAGTAATTCTCTTGGTAATGCTTCATAGCCTGCAAATTCGGTACTCCAGAGTGCACGACCGCCAGTTGCAGATCTTATTTCACTTGCAAAACCAAACATTTCCTTTACAGGTGCTTTTGCAGTAATGACAGCCATATCGCCTTCGGTTTCCATACCTGCGATTTCAGCTCTTCTCTGTGACATTTCGCCAGTAACAGAACCCATTAATTCTTGAGGAACATTAATGTAAACATTTTGTTTTGGTTCCAATAAAGCTACACCAGCTGAAACTAATGCGCCGTTAATTGCATTTCTGACTGCAGGTATAGTTTGTGCAGGTCCTCTGTGAATAGCATCTTCATGAAGTTTCGCATCATTCAATATAATTTTTACACCCATCATCTTTTCATTAGCTCTTGGTCCTCTTTTTACGACCTCATTGAAAGCCTCAATAAGCAATTCCCTAGTTTCAAATAAATTCTGAATACCTTTTGTAGCATCGATGAATACACATCCATTTTCGATACAAAGAACACCTCTTCCATGAACTTTAGTCCAGCCCATATCAATTAGTTGTCTAGCAACATCTTTTGCTTTCTTAATATTTCCAGAAGGTATAGTTCCATCAACAATAGCTTCCCGAATATCATCTTCTAATGGTTCAACTGTGATATAATATCGGTTGTGTTTATTAGGTGATTTACCTTCAAAGTCTCCAGGAGACCTCATAGCTACAGTTTCGCGGTAAACTACAATGGGTGGAGATGTGGTAATTTCTACTCCATGTTCATTTTTTATTCTATATTCAGTAATTTCTAAATGCAATTCTCCCATTCCAGACATTAAATGTTCTCCAGTTTCTAAATTACTATCTATTTGGATAGATGGATCAGATTTAGCAACAGCACGAAGAACTTCTACTAATTTTGGTAAATCTTTTGTATGTTTTGCTTCAATTGCTGTAGTTACAACAGGATCAGAATTGTGCACAATTCGTTCAAACGGAGTCATTTCTTTATTCGAAGAAATAGTTGATCCTGATTGCGCATCTCTTAATCCCGAAACGGCAATAATATTTCCAGCAGTTACAGTCTCCGTTGCGATACGATCACCACCAACGAACATACCTACTGATTGTACTCTATTTGCATTTGGCATTCCTGCAACGTACATCTGATCACCTTTCTTGATAGATCCTGAGAATAATCTTCCAACTGCAATTTCACCTGCATGGGGATCCAGAACAACTTTAGTCACCATAAATGCGGAATCACCATCTGCATTAGCATTCACCATTGACTGGCCAATTTCTTCTTCCGATTCTCCTCTCCAGATATGTGGTATTCTGTATTTTTGTGCAGTATTTGCTGAAGGTAGTTTTTCGACAATCATATCGAGTAATACTTCATGTAAAGGAGCTGCTTGAGCTAATTCTTTTCTTTGCTCCTTTTCCATAAAATCATAAATTTGTTTGAAATTAACATTCTTTTTGGCCATGAAAGGAAGTGATGTAGCCCAATTGTGATATGCAGAACCAAAAGCTACGGTTCCGGCTTGTGCGTCAACCATCCAGTCTTTTTTGAATTCATCAGGCACCATTCGTGAAATTAGCTTGTTAACTTCGGTAATTATCTTAGCAAATCTTTGCTGCATATCATCTGTCGTAACCTGAAGTTCTGCAATTAATCTATCTACTTTGTTTATGAACAAAACAGGTTTTACTTTTTCTTTGAGAGCTTGTCTGATAACAGTTTCAGTTTGGGGCATTATGCCTTCTACTGCACAAACAACAATAATTACACCATCAAGAGCTCTCATAGCTCTGGTGACGTCTCCACCAAAATCTACGTGACCTGGGGTATCAATTAAATTAATAAGGTAATCTTCTCCCTTGTGCTCGTGAACCATAGATGCATTTGCCGCATTGATAGTTATTCCTCTAGCAGATTCTTGTTCATCAAAATCTAGCATTAGTTGTTTACCTGCTAAATCTTCAGACATCATTCCTGCTCCAAAGATCAAATTATCAGAAAGAGTAGTCTTTCCGTGGTCAATATGCGCAGCGGTACCTATGTTACGAATATTATCTAGCTTGGTGAATAAAGCGGTTGCACGCTTTATGTTGTCTTCTTTACGGCCCATTTTTAATCACTTTAGTTGTGTGCTGCTTCAGCCTGACGTTCAATTTCTTCCTTTTTACCTACTGCATAAGAGTCAGGATTAGCATCAGAGGCAAGCATTAATTCTTTAGATAATGAATTTTCAATGGAACGTTGTTTTTTAGATGATTCGATTGCACCAATGCAAAGATTCCTTATTGCAGTATCAACACGCCTTGTAGGTGAAACATCTACTCCACTGTATACTCTAATTCCACCATACCTTAGAGAGACCACAGCAGCTCTTGGTGCTGAGTTTTCTAAAGCTCTAACCATAACTTGTGCAGGATTTTCTTTCTTTTTGGAGTTTATAATATCAAAAGCATTTTTCAAAACATTATATGCTTGAGCTTTTTTTCCAGTATATTTTTCAGATCTCATGAGATTATTTATGAATCTTTCAATAATTGTAAGATCCCCTCTTCCAAATCTCTTTTTAGAATGTCTGCCACCTGTATGTGGAACTTGGAATGCATCAAGATTGATATATTTTTCTAATGTTGTATCTTCAATATTAACTTCTGTAAGATCCCATTTTCCAAATAGTGGTACAACAGGCATATCTGGTTCTGAAACAACCGCTTCTTCAACAATATTTTCTTCAACTTCAGACATATTTCTACCTTATTGGTTTCTCTTTACGGCCACGAACCATTTCCTTTAGAGAAACGTTGTTAACTTTAGCCACTCTGTATCGAACTCCAGAAAGATCTCCGTATGATCGACCCATACGTCCACCTACGCCTTCAATGATAACTTCGTCGTGTTCATCGATAAAGCTTATTGCTAAATTTCCTGGCGCTAATGCTGTGACTTGTCTTCCATTTTTAATTAATTGAACCCTTACACATTTTCTAATACCTGAATTAGGCTGTTTTGCTTCAACACCTACTTTTTCTACTACAATGCCTTTTGCTTGCGGTGCTCCTTGTAGAGGATCTGCTTTCTCTTTTAGCTTCATAGCTCTCTTACGATAGTACCTATCATTCCACCTATGTTTTTGGCGTTTGTTACGCTGACTAGATGCAGTGTAGAGTCCTTTTGCCATTCGTTAATTTCCTTCCTGAAGAATCAGGAATGCTCGCGAGAAGGGGGCTGTATATATATGTTCGGCTTTTATCTTTAATGTTTAATTAACACTTCTATTTTTTTCTGGGTAAACCTTTTGTTCAGCAACCTTGCAAGGGGATTTAGCCACCGTAGCTTAGCCCGGTTGAGCGGCTGACTTGTAATCAGCAGGCCGAGGGTTCAAATCCCTCCGGTGGCTCCACCCATTTAATTCTTATTCAGGCATACATCTGAGGCATTACCTTGGAGTAAAGTAGTAGAAAAATGTTACGAAGTACATCAGTCAAAAATGACCTATGGAAACCTGTCAAACTCCTTGCTCGTCAAACTTTTGATGGTCCTGCTATTGCATCTTCATGTAGTTCTAAGGGTGATTTAGTTGCAGTTCTTACAAATTCCAATTTAAATATATTTAATAATAGGGAATTACTAGAAACAATAAAATTAAAGGGAGGAAAAAGTGTACATGTTGCAGAGGATGGCGTTAGTATTTTTGTAATTGCTTCAGACAGGTTTATTTGTTATAATAATTGGGGTAAAGTTAAATGGAATTTAAATGAAATTGATAATAATAGCCATTTTAACGTGAGCCCTTCAGGTAATACAATAATTGTATCTAAAGGAAATAAGATAAAAATTTTGAATCGTTTTGGCGATATTAAAGACCAAACAAATTTTAGCACTAATATTTTGTCTATTTCACAATATAAAAAGAACATAATAGTATTAACAGAAAAATCCCTAAATATATTTGAAACAACAGATAAAATTACTAAAGTCAATGAGGTTAAATATTTAAAAATTTACAGTTCTAAAGATGGAATTATGGCGATTTCTAATGATTCTATGTCCTCTTATTCTTATTCAGGTAGTGAGATTTGGTCTAAAAATTATAATGTCACAAAATTTTCTTTTTCAAACCAAGGAATAAGGCATGTATTTGTTAGAGATTCCAAAACATTGATTTGTCAAGATAGAAATGGAGATCAACTGTGGGAGTATACATCTCGAGAAGAATTCGATGGTGCACTTACTATTGAATCAGGAGAAATGGTGGGTATTTTTTCAAATAAAGCATTTCATGTAATTGACGGAAGTGGGCAGCAATCTTGGTCTTATCAGGCACGAGAAAAGATAGTTAATTTTTCGTTTCCAAATTATGGTGGAGATGTAATAATAACTTCGGAATCTAAAATCCATTGGTTTCAAAATGAAGGTTTTCTTAGAATGCAAATAAAAGATGCTCTTGATAACGTTGGAAATTTGTTTGAAAAAGTATCAGTTTATAATACAAATATTGAAAATATAAGTCATGATATTCAGAAAGCCGAATCTTTACAAAAAGGTAATTTCACATTAATTAAGGAATCCTTTCAGTTAATTTATGTAATACATCAAAAATTATTGAAATTACAACAAAGGCATGTTGGTTATTTAGATGCCTTACCTTCTTTCTTAGAAAATTTGGGTCTACAGGGAGCTCAGACAGATGAAATGATTCCTTTGCTTTATCCTTATTTTTCTTTGCATAAGGATCTTCATGACATTTCATATTTGACCTCATCAATCCAAAAAGCTGAAAATTCACTTACTAAGTTGAATCGTTTTGAACATAAAAAGGAAGAATCTAATTCCAAAAGCGATAGTCATCAAATTTTCCTTAAAGATGCTAAGGCAGGTATTTCATTTGAGATAAATAATCTCAATTCTTTACTGGTTAGTAATAAAAAAGACATAAGTTCTTTGGAATCTAATGTAAAGGAACTTATAATTAATTGGTTAAAAACGGCAGAATTAGATTCTGAATCAAAACCATTTTTATTAACTTATCAAAAAAGTTCAGAAATTCGTAGTTCAAAGATAGAGATAATAAATGATAAAATCGACAATCATATGGCTTTTGTTGATTATACTGTTGTTCATGAAGACATAGTAATGAATTCTAGTTATTTTTCATCTGTAGACAAAATTAGTTTGAATTTGAATATTAAGAATAAGTTAAATAAAAAAATTGGTAATATTTTTTTAAGAATAAAAGTTGATGGTTCTGGCCTTAGTTTGGCAGAACCACTTTCCGGGGTCTTTCGTTTAGATCATTTAAAAGCAGGCGAATCCTTTTCTCCAATTTTCAAATTTAATCCAAATAATCGTAACCTTACAAAAATAGCGTTAATTTTACAGTATCAGGATGAATCAGGCAGGTCATATACTATTTGGCTGGGTGAAATAGAATCGAATTTTTTGGGTTGTTACATAAAGCCTTTTGATATAGAATCTGAAAAACATGATGATTTGAGATTAAAGTATAAGGAAAGCACAGCTCATTCAATTATTAATATAGAAGGTTTATCTTTAAAAAAGATATTGAAAATCTCAAAAGATTTACCTGGGTTACATCTATGCGATAGCAAAGTAGAGAGTACAAGATCGATAGTTTACCATTCAGGTAAATCAACGTTGGATGATTCTAATTATTTATCTATGATATTTTTACGAATCTTAGGGCCAGAAGAATCATTGCGCACAGCTCTTGAATTGATTTGCCATGCGTCAGATATTGATAAATCCACAGAACTTAAGGAAGAAATATTATCTCATCTAAAATACAAACTTTTAGAGTCTAATGGCCGTTTAGTTTAGTATTCTCTCCACCTATGTTTACACTTTGTACATTGGTAAAATCTAGTTGTTGGTTCATCAGCAGCTCTAGTTTGTCTAAGGTAAAATGTAGCTTCATTATGCTTACATTTTTCACAAATAATTTTGGTTTTAGGTAAAGTCCCTTCGATACCTTCAGTAACTACTATTTCGTTATCTTTTTGCTTTCTTTTAGTTACAAGTTCTTCACCTTTGTCTTCAGAGTGTCCACAATTTGGTCTCTTGCATTCTCTTTGCCCAGTGGCTCTATTCAAAACAAGTATTGATTTACATTTTGGACAAAACATATTAAAACACGTCCTCCACCATTTTTGCAGCTTGGTTTATAGTAGTTCCATCGGTTCCAAATGCAATACATAAGACAGTTTGATATTGGTCCATTCCCAACCAAGCACCTATCTGATTGAATTCATTGTATTTTATAGAATTGAGTTCATCTTTTTCATTCCAAAAAAATGCTTTGACTATAATATTTTCACCTGAAAAATAATTAATCTCTTTTGAATTTCCATCCCATTGGTAAATTGAGTATCCTGCAGGTAGATCTATTGTATCATCTTTTAGTATAACTCCATTAGATAGCGTTAATGCCTCTGTTTGAGCTTCTTCCTTTACAATTTCTATAACTCGTTTTTCAAGATCAGCTTGTCCTAAATTCATTAAAGAGCTCACAGAAATTATTTTTAATTTTCCAGATTCTCCATCTATAGTTTCATAGCTTATACTTGATAATTTCAGGTGTCCGGAAAATTCCTTTGAATATTCTGAATCAAAAGGGCCATTCCACATTCCATTTGCCAAGTAAAGAGATTCTTTAGGAACATAGGCGGGATTATAATATACAAAAGAAGGACCTATAGCAAGAAAAATAAGTACTAAGATTAAGATTAGACTAAAAAACCTTCTAAAAAATCGTCTACCTCCCTCTTTTTCCCATCCTCCAACACGAAGTTCCGGTTCTTCCATAGAATATCTAATTAGTCTTCAGTAATAAGGACTGCTTCAACAGGACAAACAGATTCACAGGCGCGACAAATAATGCATTCATCTTCTCTTATCATTATAGCTTTTTTATCAGATTCGGAAGAATTTGGAGTATCTATCCATTCAAAAACTTCCACAGGACATGCATCAATACAAGCTCCGTCAGCAACACACTCATCAAAGTCAACACCAACTATAGTCCCCCAAATCCCTAATTTATCAGTGCCAATGCCACCATATGAATCTTTATCTTTAGCCCATATTTGAATAGGTTGATTTTCACCTTCATAGGTGTCTACTTTCTCGAAGGTTGAATGATAGTCCTCTTCAATTGCCATATTTATCAGATTATAGGTAGTAAAGGAGTTAATAACATTTACTTACAATATGCCCAAATTAAATAAAGCCCCCTTGCGAGCTCCTTAATTATGGGTGAAGTAGCCTTAAAATACAGAATCATGCCAGAATCCCCAGATTCAGATATAGAGAATATAGTTTCAAAAATATCAGAAACTATTCCTGATGATGCCACTTTGGGAGCACATGAGGTAAAACCCTTTGCTTTTGGGCTCAATGCAATATTTGTAGCAATTCTAGGAATTGATAGAGATGGCTTTGCGACAGAGGTCGAGGTAGCCCTCAATGGTTTACCAGAAGTACAATCAGTTGAAATTGAAGAAATGTCACTGATTTGATTGTACTAATATAAATAGAACAAGAATATAAACTGCATTCATTTGGATATTTCTAATGAGTCCTAAAGTCCCACTTTCTTACAGAACAACTAATTTAACTTTAGGAACATTTCTGAGGATGATGTTTCGCCCTCGTTATCTTGGTAGGGATAAGATTCCTGTTGATGGGCCTTTAATTATTGCAGCTAACCACCTTTCACATATTGATCCAGCCTTTATTATGACTGCAACAAAGAGACCAGTTTCTTACTTGTCTAAAAAAGAACATTTTGATAGTACAATAAAGCGATTAGTGTTTGAACGAGTAGGTGTTATTCCCGTAGATAGAGATGAAGGTGGTTCTGAAGCTCTTGAGGGTGCAATAGAGGTATTGGAAAAAGGAGGAGCAATTGGTATTTTTCCAGAGGGCACACGTTCTAGAGATGGAGATATGGGCAAAGGAAAAACGGGAGTAGCTAGGCTTGCAGCAGCCACAGGTGCGGCGGTAGTTCCTGTGGCGATACGTCAAACTGATGATGTTTGGCCAGTATCTAAGAGGGCTCCAAGGCCTTGGAGAAAATTTTATTACAAATTTGGTAATCCTTTGTACTTTGATTATAAAGAAAATACACACGGTAATTTTAGAATTTTTACAGATACTGTAATGTCCAAAATATCAGAATTATCTAAGGAGTGTGAGGATTACTGGGATTCTAGAAAGATTAGCACAAGATTGAAAAAACGTATAGCATCATGGCGTGAAAAATAAATTTATAATAATAAAAATTCTTTGTGAAGTTGTTGTATTCTTTTTTCATTAACTTGAAAATCATAATATCCTAATCTTGATTGACTTTGCATCCAAACGATTGTTTTTCCTTCTTGTTCAAATATTTTTATGGCTAGATCATCATAAAATCTAAAGAAAGGCGTAACATCTGTTGCATGAATAAATCCTACATTTTCATTAATTATTTTCATTCTTGGTTTTGAATATATAATTTCCATTATTTTTTTTTGGACACTATTGACACTTTCTTCTATCACAATAGGTTTAAGATTATATCCTCTACAATTGTAATCAGCTACTCTTGTGCATTTAGTTTTAACAGCGCATTTTTTAGGAAATGAATCCCATATTTTAGTTGGTGATAGGAGAGATATTAGACCAATCATGACAATATATCCAATTAAACTAAGCAATAAAATTAATTCATACCATGTTAAGCTGTCAAAATTAATTTCCATTTAAACTCTCTCTAAACATTTTAGTTCAACATTGCCATTTTCAAGTATTAATTTGATTTTATCTCCAGTGTTGATAGCCAAGCAAGGATTTTTTTCAAATGAATGGGCATAAGGAACGTTAAGAATGCTGCATGCAGGAATAGTTTGTTGATCTAAATCTGTGTTTATTATTGCTTTTGGACCGTTTCCATTGTAAAATAATCCAAGCAAAACATATGGCGCGACAGTAGAACCACTTCCTTTTGGAAAAATTAGAATTTTGTCTTTCATTGACTTTCCATTTATCGGGTGTCCTTCTTCTTCTATTTCTCCAGTAATTCTATTTACAAATCCTAAAAAGGTAATAGGTACATCCGTTACTAGAGCTTCACCTTCAATAGTCCATGAATTCTGTGATTTTAGCCCCCTCCCCTTCATTTTTAAATTATTTTTTTGGTAAGTTTTAGATGAATTATGACTAATTGTGTTTTCAATGACTTTACTACTTGTAGTATTTTCTAATAAATTAGGATTTGCAGCATGTTTTACACATTCTGCCAGTCTAGCTACAGAAGTATCTATAGCATTTAACCCCGATTTCAGGTAATGTTCTGCTTTCATTGAATTTGTTAGAATATGTTTCACTTTTTTGTGATTATAGTGTACAACTTCCGGACACGTTTCTCTTAAAATTAATCCACCAGCACTTTCTATTTTTTCTACAAGACCTTTTTCCTTTGCTTTATCAAAATTAGTGGAAGATGTGAAAACCCAAAGTCTCCCATCAGGTATAGTGTAATCACTTAAGTAATCCGTAGTTCTTTGTATTTCATCAAGGGAAGCCTGCGGGCATCCAATAGTAACTAAATCAACTTTCTTTTGTGGTGATAATTCTTGATACCGTATTTCTAGATTAGAGTTTGAAAAGTTAATTTTGGATTGATACTGGAGGTTCTTAGGAGTCACAGTAAATCCATCGATAAACAGCAATGGACATCCATAGTTTGCGGCTGCGGCCGTGAGTGCTTTTTTAGCTTCAAAATTAAGATTTTTTATACCAAAAATATGCGGGATTGGTCCATATTCCAATTTCCATTGAGGTTTAATTTGTTTTCCAATCCAGTCACCGAGTATTGAATAGTCAACAGGCTCATTCAGTTCACATTCAACATTTATTCTTAGGTTAGGGACGCGATGTTCATCAAGTAAAAGTCCATATTCGGGCGTGAACCCACAAAGAGCAGTTGCAATAGCAGATAATCCAGATTCTCGATTAGTTCTCAATTTAGTGTAACTATTGGCAAAGCAAACTGCATTTGATTCAGCCCAAGAGGCGTTACCTCCAATTTTTAAATTATCATATGGTGTACATGAAAGTGATAATTTTATACCTAATTTCTCATAGGCATCTAATATAATTTGTTGTTTTTCGACATAATCTTTTACAGGTATATCCATTTCTTTGAATTTTGTTCTGTCACATCCAGCAGCATTCAAAGTTGTTTCTACCGCGGTTTTAACATTTTCTTCAGAACTTAAATCTTTAAGAAATTGAATTAATCCGTCACCTCCAGTCAGTGGAGAAACTCCTGAAACGTGGGCTGAAACAACAGGAACTAATCTCTCAGAATTTGCAGCCTTTCCTAAATCAATCAAAAGTCTGATTGCTTTTTGTATAGTAGGACCTTGGGATCCCTCTAACATCATTTTTTGTTTAGAATTTAACTTCATTAGTCTAAATAATCATCCAATTTTACTTTCATACCAGGCTTAGGTCTGGCAAAATCAGATTTATCTCTGTTTAAAGGAATAGTGCAATCAAATCCAACTTTTACAGTTTCTCTTGTTTCAGGATTTGAACTTGGATCTAATGATGAGCCTTTAACTCCTGTTTTAACAATCAATCCTGAATCACCCTGAAAACGTGTTGCCATAGCCCATTCCACAGATTCAGAGTCAGTAACGTCGATATCAGAATCTACAACCCAGACATGCTTCATAGATGCATGTCCTTCAAATGCAGCTTCGATTGCTTTGAGTCCGTCATCTTCATTCTGTTTGTTTATCGCCACAATTCCGTGCAACCATGAACCTCCACCATGCGTCATGAAAACATCATGACAATCTACAACTTTGTTAACTGAGTTGTAAATAGTTGGTTCTCTTGGCATTCCCATCAATACCTTATGTTCAGGACCGCTAGGAAGTAATGCGTGGAAAACGGAGTCATCTCTAATGAAAATACGTTTGATTTTGGCAACATGTTGTTGACGAATTATATCTGGCGTATCCGTTAAATCCACAAATGGTCCTTCATCGTGCATTTCACCAGTAAACTCACATATCATTACTACTTCGGATTGAGGAATGGTATGCCCTGAGATTTCGATTACTGGTGAGTTAGCTAATGCATTTGCTACAGCCATTTCATCTTTTTCAATTTCAAAGGATGTTGCAGCTCCAAGTAATACAGGGACGGAAACGCCATTACAATATGCAAATTCCTTCAATCCTCTTTTCATATACTCTTTGAGGTGTCTATCTAGTATTCTCAACACAAGATGTTGATTGTCAATCTTCATTGCACGATGGAAAGAAATATTCCTTCCAAATTCTTCATCATAGGCTACAGCCATTGCCGATGAAATATATGGCCCTCCATCAATTGGTTGATGAGTAAGTATAGGTAATTTTTCTAATGAAGGCTCAATTTCTTTGTAACCTTTTGCATCCAGAACATCAGGAGCTTTTCCTTCTCTCACAGCTTTAGATATTTTCCCGAGAATTTCATTTGGTTTACATTCAAGACCTAAAGCTACTAGTTCTCTACTTGAACATATGTTGGTTATACAAGGAATAATACTTCCTTTTACATTTTCTAAGTATAGTGGTGTATCTCCTGCATCATCCATAAGCGCAGCAACTTCATAGACAGGATCTATTTCTTTTGTGACTCGTCTTAGTTTACCTTTATCTTCCAATAAGTCAACAAATTCTCTAAGATTCATTATTCTTCACCAAATGAAGTCTGATAGGCCCTATATCCGGCTTCCGTTATTGCATCTTGTATTTTCTTTTGATTTCTTTTGTCTTTAGCTAGAGCCACCATATTACCCCCACCCCCACCTCCGGTGAGTTTGGCACCAAGCGCATCAGTATCTTTTGCTATATCAATTAACTTTTCTAATTTGTCATGTCCAACACCAATTGAATTTAACAATTCATGATTTTTATCCATCATTTCACCAACTATTTTCTCGTTTCCTTTTTCAATTGCTATTTTTCCTTGGTTTGTTATTCTTTCAATTTCATCAAAATAACCATCCATTAATCCAGGTTCTTTTTTCCAATTATCTCTAACATTACTTACAGTTTCTTTTGTTGATGCTTCAATTCCAGTGTCACCAATAACTAGAAAGAATTTCTTTCCAGGCTCAAAAGTTTCGGGTTTTTCACCTTTAATAAAATAAACGGGCATTTCGTATGCAACAACAGTATTGTCTATTCCGCTTGGAGTACCATGTACAACTTTTTCAGCATCAAAAACAAGTTCAGATATTTCATTTTCAGCTAGATTTACACCTAAATATCCTGATAAGGCCCGACACACAGCCGTAGATGTAGCTGCACTGCTCCCCATTCCAGAACCTTGAGGTAATTTTGAGGATAAATTGATGGTTAAGTTAGGTTCATTCTGATTGGTTTTAGCTAATATAGATTGGGCTAACACACTAAATTGGTTATTTTCATCTGTAATGCTGAATTTTTCATTTAAATCCAATGCATTTATTGTTAGTCCGTTTTCACCAGTTTCACTCCATGCGGAGGCTCTCATCCCAGACACAGGTATGGCTATTGCCGGTTTACCATAAACTACTGCATGCTCCCCAAAAAGAATGATTTTTCCAGGTGCGGTAAACCGATCATTCATAATATATCGCAAATATACGCACTTATACGCTTATCTGTCATAAATGAGTCTGTTAGGCATTAAACAAAGGTTATAAGAATCCCCAAAATAGGGAATATTATGGATCGCGTAGTAGTAGGGATTACCGGGGCTTCCGGAATACCCTATGGAATTCGCCTTTTAGAAGTTCTAAAAGAATTTGATGTAGAGATTCATTTAACTTGTAGCCCATCAGCATCATTAGTACATGAGCATGAAGGAGATGGCCGAAGTTGGGACGATGTTTTGGCTTTAGCAGATGTAGTTCATGATAATGACAATCTTGCAGCTAGTATTTCTTCAGGTTCTTTCAAAGCTAAGGCAATGGCCGTTATTCCATGTTCAGGTACCACTATTGGCAAATTGGCTTCAGGTATATCAGATAATTTAGTTACAAGATCTGCTTTGGTTATGCTTAAAGAAAGAAGGCCGTTAATTCTCGTACCAAGAGAAACTCCCTTGAATACGATATACATAGATAATATGTTAAAATTGTCAAACGCAGGTGCAATAATAGCTCCAGCTTCTCCTGCATTTTACAATAAACCAAAAACATTAGATGACAATGTTAATTTTATTGTTGGTAGAGTTTTGGATTTACTTGGTTATGATTCGGATATATTTTCTAGATGGGAAGGTATTGAGTGATAGCAGGTAACTGCAAATATTGTGGAAATTTAGCTACAAACAATTGTAAAACGTGTTCAGAATTGCTTTGTAAATCATGTTTTCAAAAACATAAATGTAAACCTTTGAGTTTTTAGTAGCCACTCTTTTCACAAATATCAATGGAACCCCAGACAGTTACAGTCGGAAACACGCAAATTAGAATTTTACCAACCGTTAAAGGTTTAGTTTCCGAAGCTAAGATGGTCGAGGATGAAATCAATTCTTTTGAACCAAATTTAGTAGCCTTAAGTGTAGGTCCGGAAGAGATAGATGGTACAAGAAAATGGGATGGCCAACCATATGATATGTCAGGATGGGATGAGATTTACGGCCTTAGCCTGCGCAAATTAGTAGGAGATGATGGAGTTAGATTGCCACCTCCTTCATTTACTAAAGCAATAAAAATTTCAGATTCTAAAAATATAGAAGTTATTGGGATAGATATGGACGAAGAATCATTTACAGAGTCCTATACTTCGAACGTTTCTACTTGGCAATTGTATAGAAGGGGGCGTTTAGAAAAGAGAATGGTAAAAAATGGAATTGAAGGAAATAATCCTGAAGAAATAGCCATAAATATGGAAAAATCCATTCGGGAAATTAAGGGATTTGAGAAACTTGAAAATGAGAGAGTTCGAACAATGTATGATAATTTAAAATTAAATCTAGTTCGGAGTAAAATTATGGCAATTATTGAGGTTTCTAATGTAGAATCCTTAATTAAATTATTAAAAGAAAGCTAAAACACCCCTTTCTTTAGCAACACAGGGCTCGTGATGTAGCTTGGAAACATACTGGGCTTCGAACCCAGATCCGGGGGTTCAAATCCCCCCGAGCCCGCCATTTATTCGAATTTAGGTTCTCTTTTTTCAATAAATGCTCTAATTCCCTCTACAGCATCACCACTGTTTCCACTATCTCTATTTTTTTCACGTTCTCTTTCTAATTCTTGTTTAAGGGAAAGAGTATCTGAATCAATAAGCAATTTTTTCGTTTCAGCGATAGCATTTGTAGGCCCATCAGCTAATTCTTGAGCCATTTCCATAGTTCTTTTACTTAAATATTCGTCCTCTATAACTTCGTGTACTAATCCCCATTCAAGCATTTCACTTGAATTCAATGTTTTTCCTCCAAAAAATAGTGTTTGAGTTCTTGCTAATCCGATTAATCTTGGTAAAATATAAGTAGCACCTCCTGCAGGAACAAATCCTCGTTTGAAATGCGCGCTTAATAGTTTAGTTGATTGATTTGCAATTCTGTAATCTCCCGCAAGGGCAATTCCCAGTGCACCTCCTGCGATTATTCCATTCAAGGAATTTACAACAGGCTTTGGCATTGTTAAAAGGGTTGAAAAAGAGTCATGTATTTTTTCAGTTAATTTGTAGAAAAGATCTCCAGCCTTAGGCAGATAATCTCCCATTTCATTGACGTCACCACCAGATGAGAATGCACGCCCTTTTCCGGTGATAATAAGACATTTGACCTCAGCATCCTTTGCAGCCTCTTTGATTGCAATATTCAATTCAGTAGCCATTTCTAGAGTAATAGCATTTAACTTTTCAGGACGATTAAGAGATATAATTCTTATATTTTCTTCATTATCAATTTGAATGGTCATTTTATTCTCCTTAAAGTAGATACCATTACTAAAATTACAGTGATTGAAATAAAATTAATAGATGGTGTGGTTTTATTTGTGTCATTTATTGTTGAACTTAAATTTACAGATATTAGGGTTAAATCAGCCTCTTCACCCTGATGAATTAATCTATTGTAAAGCAAAACATTACTGTTTTTATTAATCTTTTTTGTTTCACCTACTTCTATTTTTTCTATGAGTTCCTTCCCTACAGTTACATTGTACGCAGCTCCCCAGCCGATATTTTGAACTGTTACTGTGTTTGAATTCTCATTTATAATTTCTAGATGTCCCCCAAATAATTCTAAATTTTCCCAAGCTAAATCATACATTAGTAGTTCATTTGTCAAAGCTCCCCGAATAGTAGTAGTTTCAATTGGAGACCATTGCATTTCATCGACTTCAACAATAACACTTATTGCCGTTCTAGCTCCATAACTCCATGCAATAGATTCTCCCGCACCGCTAGGATCCCTATATGATAAACCAGATACATTCGAAGATTCATTAAGAAAATATTCATACAAATCCCAATCAGCGATTGGTACTGCATATTCTCCAGTAATTTTCCACGGTAAAACAATATCATTAGAACCAGTGTGTCCGGAGAAGTAGACGTACAAATTCATCCCCCTCATTAGTTCTATATTAGCTTGAGTTTCAATTTCACTCCCTTCACTTGGACCTCTATAAGTTCCTGAAGCAGGACAGGAACCTCTAGTATCACTAGTACCATACATTCCCCACATGTAAGGATAATTTCGGTTCAAATCTACTCCATTCCAATTGTTCCTACAATCTTGCAAATAACCATCTGCGTTCATTACGGGTGTTACAACTAATCTTTTTCCTTCTAGATAGCTTGGATCGGTTGTACTTCTTTCTAATACATCTTGTAAAAATAAGAAGGCAGCTTCAGCAGACATTCCTTCATTTCCATGATGGACTCCATCAACATACATAGCTGGTAAAGCTTCTAATTCTTCTTGACTTAGTTCAGTAATATTGAGGGCAACATCTACAGAAAATATTTCTAAATCTAATCCAGTACTAGTAGCATGTTCAGAATATATAGCAATATCAGGATACTGGTTTGCCAATTCTTCAGTATCTTCTTTCATAGAATTGTAAGTGTGAAGAACTTCAACAGCTTCACCAGGCAGTGCTGAAAAGACTAAAAAAGTAAGGGCTAAAAGCGGTAATATGTATTTCACTAACTTTGCAATAGTGGCCGTATCAAATAAGTTTATCTACAAGAATTCATTTATAGTATCGTGTTGTATTAGATGAGTTTCTATGGCAGATAAAGATTTAACAGATGGCAATGGCCTGACAGATGGCAATGGCCTGACAGATGGCAATGGTCTGACAGATGGTAATGGTCTGTCAAATGGTAATGGTTTGACAAATGGTAATGGTTTGACAAATGGTAATGGTTTGACAAATGGTAATGGTTTGACAAATGGTAATGGCTTAGGTGATAAGT
>Ga0208639_1000207_pt1 | contig 46276 bp, 49 predicted proteins | sample ETNtaG_33_FD_185772 | JGI IMG/M metagenome (GOLD analysis project Ga0208639, IMG submission 185772) | Marine microbial and viral communities from oxygen minimum zone, Eastern Pacific Ocean - ETNP201310SV76 (SPAdes) (version 2) | ecosystem: Environmental > Aquatic > Marine > Oceanic ...
TTACCAGTCTTCTCAGGCGAGCACCTTGTTGGCATTATTTCAATGAGAGACGTTTTTAAAGCTTAGATCTCTATAACTATATGAATTTATTTCAGCGGTTTTCATATACTGCATTGAATCTTCCTACATCTGCTGCTGGAATGCCGATGTTTATTTTTATATTACCTTTCTACGCAGATGACATGGGTCTAGGTTTGTCTTTGGTGGGTATTATTTTTTTCTTTGGTCGATTTATAGATATCTTAACTGACCCAGTGATGGGGGTATTAATTGATAAATTTCCATCAAGATGGGGTAAACACAAACTCTGGATTTTTTTATCAGCGCCGATATTCATGCTTGCAACATATGTGATATTTCTTCCACCCATAGAACAGCCTACAGGATTGTATTTTTTTGGTGGATTATTTCTTATATATTCTGCTTTTACTTTAAGTAGTATTACCCAGTTATCTTGGGCATCTTTTCTTGCCCCAAACTATGATGATAGAACCAAGCTATTAACTCTTAGAGAACTTATGGCTCTAATAGGAATGTTCTCAGTTATTGCTATACCTGCAATTGTAGAAATTAATGATCCATCACTTCAAGCAAAGGTAAATGCAATTGGCATTTTTGTTTTAATTTGTATACCAGTGATAACTCTTAATGCTCTCAAGCATGTACCTGATTCTATGGAGACTATTTCTAAAGAAAGTTTAAATAATCCCTTTAAAGAATTTAGAAGCTTATTGAGTAATAAAATGCTTAATAAAGTGGTTTCTGCAGCAGTGCTCATAGCTTTCTGTATGAGTTTGAATGGAGCATTATATTTAATTTGGATGGAGGTAGTTATTGAGCTGCCTGAATATTCATCAAGATTAATGCTGGCTTATTATATTGTAAGTATTTTTGGCCTGTTGATTTGGAGAAACTTGGGTATAAAAACTTCAAAACATTATGCCGCAGGCGTAGCTTGCATATATGCAATTGTGGTCTTACTAATAGGTTTTGCTGGATATTGGTATATAAAAGATTTAGAAGATATACCAAAATTAATTGGTGTAGGATCTTTTATTGTTTTGTATGGATTTGCTTTTTCTGGACCATTGCCATTGATCAACGCAATTACTGCAGATATTTCAGACAAGTTAAATCTTGAAGGGGGTAAAAATATCTCAGGAACAGTTTTTTCCTATTTAACCACATTAACAAAAGTTGGATTTGCGCTTGCTGCTGTTGTGCCGTATGTAGTTCTGGAAATGCTTTGGAGTTTTGATATTAGTTTAGGTATGGAAAATAGCAGCTCTTCTAAAATGGCAATTTTTTATATCTATACTTTTGTACCAATTATCAGCTATTCTATTGCGGCATATTTATTATTTTCTCACTCATTGAGTAGAGAAGAGCATGCAAAAATAAAAGCAAGTTTACAAAATTAATTATGAATTTTAAAAAATATGAATGTGTTATTTGTGGATATATCTATGATGAAGAATTAGGAGATCCAGATGACGGCATTCCCGCTGGAACAAAATGGGAAGATATTCCTGATGATTGGGTTTGCCCAGAATGTGGTGTAAGTAAGTTTGATTTTGAGCCTTTTGATTCATAGAACTTTTTAATTTTGAATAAAGTCATCAAACTTTTTCTATTTCTGTTTATAAGTCTTCCGATTCTTTCTTCACCCGGGCTACAGATGATTGGCGACATCACAAAAGCAGAGCTCTTTTTAAACAATAAAAAATTCTATCAAAATTATCTTGAAGCTGAGTCTCATATTTTAAATGAGAAGTTAAATTTAGATGGCATAAGTATTAAAGTTTTATTTGGTACCTGGTGTCATGATAGTCAAAGAGAAATTCCAAAACTTTTAAGACTACTTGAAGATATTAATATGCAGCCCGACACGATGTCATTAATCGGTCTAAATTATCAAAAGAATGAACCGCAGAATAGAGGCATGATCTTACAGATCAAAAAAACTCCAACCATTATTTTTTATAGACAGGGCGAAGAAATTGGAAGAATTGAGGAGTCACCAAAGCTTAATATTGAAGGAGTTGGTATTTTGCCTGTAACTTTAGAAGAAAATATCTTATTTATTTTAAAAAGCTAATTCTAAAGGAGTGTTGTATAAGTTGATCATTCTTGTGTTTTGATAGTCTAACGGTATTTATTTTGTTTGATCAGCATAGAAAGTTGCAAAATGCTTTCTAAACTTAGCAATTGGGCCATCAGAATCACAAAGAACAGGGTTAGAAGCATATTTTTTATTTTCCCATATTGGTATGTCTTCTTTTATTTGTTTGTTTATGTCAGCAATAATTGCGGCTCCCACGCCACCAGTCGGCACCTCTCCGTTAACTTTCTTTTGAAGAAAAGAGAACCTTGTAATAACTTCTTCATTTTCAGTGGGAGTTGTTGAGCCTAAAAGCAGAGTGTCACATATACCTTCAAACTTTGTAAAATTATCGCCGGGTCCATTAGATGCACCAGATATTTTTCCTTTTACAGTACCTCTGGGTGTAATCATGTCAGCTTTTTGAGAGAAAAATCTTTTTTGATCTTGGTAAGTTACTTCAAATTCAGGATATGAAGCGACTCCGTGAACATACATGAAATGAGCAGCATCAACAGCATTTTCTGCCATATCTTGTATGTGACATTTAATGTGATGTTCAAACTTTTCAAATTCATCACCCCAGTCGGGATCATTAATTTCTGGATAGGTTTCAACCTCATAATGAGGTTCTTCACCATTGGGATGATACCAAGCATATATTAAGTTATTTCGTTCAACAGTTGGATATTTAAATATTTTAGTCTCTTTGGCTTTTGGAGGAATATTTTTTGCATAGGGTATTTCGCCAATTTTTCCATCTGTTTTCCATCTCCATGCGTGAAAAGGACATTCAATACATTCCCCATTTACAATGCCGCCATGACCAAGATGTGCTCCCATGTGAGGGCAATAGGCATCTAACATACTTACTTCACCTGATTCAGTTCTAAACAGGACTTGATCTTGACCGAAATATCTTACAGGCTTCACATCCCCTGATTTAAGCTCATCAATATAGTCAACAACATACCATCCAAAGGGTATGGGCATTGGGTATCTTTTTTTATTATTCATAATTTTTCAATTTTACTTAGTCCATTCTTACAAGTTTTTGATATATATCAATTTCATTAAATTTTAAGAAGTGCCTTTGCATTCTCACCTAAGAACTTTGGCCAAACGTCATCATTGAATGGCACTTGATCCATTTCACTAAAAATTTTTTCTAATGATAGCCCCATAGGAAAATAACCTGCATACATAATTTTATGTTTACCACGAGTATTAGCATAGTTGATGATATCTTTGGGATAATGTTTGGGTGAAAACGCACTGGTAGAGTAGTAAAGGTTTGGATATTTAAGCATTAATTTGCAAGCTAGGGCTGTCCAAGGTTCTGCGCCGTGGCGCATTACAAACTTTAATTCAGGAAAGCGCCAGCAAACTTCATCAATGAGCTCAACTTTCTGTGGAGCCATTGGAATTCTTGGGCCTGGAACTCCAACACAACAAAAAAAAGGTATATCTAATTCAACACATATTTCATAAATTGGATGCCACTTTTGGTCGTTGATTGCAACCTGAGGATGTGTCCCAGAGGGAAATGCGCTCACAGCTTTTATGCCATAAGTTTCATAATGCCTTTTAATATTTTCAGCTTCATTTTCAATATTAGGATTTACGGGGAGATCAAAAAAGAATCTATCTGTGTGATTTTTTGCAGCCTCAATTTTAACTTCTGATTTCTCATGAAACCCTATCATTGCTTGATTGATATAAAATTTATCCATTTGTTCAATTGTGTATTGGATAAAGTCATCGTGAGATCCTGTTTCAGGTATATCTTTAAACATATACTGAGCGGGCATCTTAAACATGGATCTAGACTCTTCATCGCGAAGCAATGGTTCCATGAACTTATACCAATCTGATCTATCTTCTTGCTCAGGAATACCAAGCATGAGGTCGACAGTATGAATGTCTTTATTAATCGCCATCATTAGATTTTAAACAATAATCATGTAGAAATTCTTATTTTTAAAAAAAATGATGAATACTTTTATTTAACTTGACGAATAAATATCATTTGATACTCATCTAGGTCATAAATTCTCCACCATTTACATCTAAATTAGCACCAGTAATAACTTTTGCGAGATCAGAGATTAGGAATAAAGCTGCATTAGCACAATCACTATCATCAGGAATGATTCCCAATGGAATATCTTTAGTAACGCCATCTATTACATCTTTAGGTTCTACACCCATAGATTCAGCTGTAAAGTTTACATACATTTCAACAGGCGGACCCCACATCCATCCCATGTAGACTGAATTAACCCTGATTCCTTTTGGTCCAAGTTCCTTTGCAAGAATTTTAGTTGCTGTAGCAAGTGCGCCTTTCGATGCTGCATAGCCACCTTGGGTTGGCAGTGGCTTTTTGGTGATAAGGCTATTTATCATCACTATTGCCCCAGATTTATTTGGCGTCATCTCCTTGACCGCAGCCATGGTTAAATTCATAGTTCCAAAAAAATTTGTATTCATCGTTTCTTGCCAATCAATAAAATCAGAATCTTCAATTTCCTTGAAATCACCAGCTCGGTAAGCGCTGTTAATCAACCCATCAAGCTTCCCATATTTTTTTATTGTTTCTTGAACTAAATTTTCACAATCTTTTGGGTTCGTAATATCACAGGGGATTGCTATCACTTCTGATTTTTTACCAATTTCATCTTTGAGTTTATTTAACAAATCAGTTGAGCGAGCTGCAATGGCAATTTTCGCTCCTTCTCTGGCAGCACCATATGCAAGTTCTTGACCTAACCCTGGTCCAATACCAGAAACAATTACCACTTTATCTTTTAATAACATCTTAATTCCTATTTTATATATTGATTTATGTATTCACTGAAGTAACTATCAATGAATGAGCTTTCTAATCCAAATTCTTCGAGTGAGTATTGATGAGCTCCCATTTCGTGTTGATTCTCTTCCTTCCAGGCCTTCATTGCATTCTCTGCTCGATCTGTAAAATCCTCACCAATAAAGTTATAAACTTCGTTCATTTCAAGAATGGGATCTTTGATCATTTTATTAAACTCAAGGTTAAGAAAATTATCCTTATTCGAATTGCTAACTTCCATACAGTGATTTAATACTTTGGCTAATTTATGAGCCCAATGATGACCAATTTCATTTTTATCATATGAATTTGTTAATGGTTCAAATAAATTTGCACACATTGAGCAAAATGATGGAACCGTTTTTAAAGGATCCCTGTGAGTTTGTATAACTCTTGAGTCTGGAAATATTTTTAAAAGCTTATCAATAAAGCCTAAATGATGAGGAGACTTTAAAACCCATCTTTTCTTTTCTCTTCCTGGGTTCTGCCATTGAAGGTATTGAAGCATTTTTTTTAGTTGAGCATATGCGTGAATATGATCTTGGGATTCAACCCACTGTGAATAAGAGGGAAGTCTCATAAATGATTCTGGAACTGTGCTAAAGAATGTATGTTCTAAAAGTAATATTTCTTCATCTGCACCCTTATAATCCCACGGATGAATGGTTAGAGCTTCTGGCGAAGCCTGCATAACCGCCTCAACTTCTGCCTTTCCCATCTCCATTCGTTCTTCTGGATGGCCACGAACTTCATCTTTTAGCATTGCAGGATATCTTCCTTCCCACCAAAGCATCGCTGTATGCCTTGGATCTGATGCAAGAAGTCTATGGGTCATTGTACTTCCTGTTCTTGGAAGCCCAACAATCACAACAGGAGAATTAATTTCTTCACTGAGTATTTCAGGATTTTGAATACACGCATCTTCAATTTTAAGCAAGTTAGTTAATACACCTGTTAATCTATGTTTCTGCGCTTCCATTCCAATATCATTTAAATCAGCTTCTTTATTTATTGATTGAACAAGAGTTTCAAATCCATCCAAAAATAAAGGATTACCAAAATACTCTAAATTTGTTTGATTTTTTGCATCACTAATTATTTTTGTTGAATCAAGCATTAGCCATTCTCCAAGGAAGTAAGTTTTTTAATTTCAACATTTGGTATTGGATGGGTTGTTGCTCCAATCCACCTTAGGAGCATAGCTCCGTTATTGCGACCTTCAGTTATAAGGTTATTTTTTAAATTAACAGGTAAATGACTAACATTAATAGTGATGGTTTTATCACTATTGAGACTTGCTGAAGATTCATTAATGTGAATAGGGTAATGTCGATAGTCTAGTGACTCCATCCAATAATTTTCTAATTGAAAATTCCAAAACTCACAATCAGGTATGTCAGTTGTGATTTGCATAAACTCATTTTCATCAAAGTCATAATAACCATGAAGGTAGCAAATTTTTGGATCACCGCCAGCCGCTTGAAAAAAAGCTTGATCACCTAATGGTAATTGATTTCTATGATTATCTTTAAATTCATGAACCCACTTCAAGAAAGTTGATGCGGTTCCACTGACAAAAGCAAGAGACTGATTTAACTGACTTTCAAGTTTTATCGGTGTTAAAAGTTTCGGACTCGCAATTGAGTTGGTAGTTTTTATATTAATTTTTGCATGAGTTTGAGAGATTCTATTTTTATAGGTTTGCCTAACAATTAACATATTTGCATTTTCAGGAAGCGATAAAAAATTTTTAGAATTAGTTTCCCCACCAAGATATAAAATAAAATCTCCTGAACTATCCACCGTCATATCCCTCATATCAATCTCTCCTAAAGAGACCATCGTTCCATCTTTGCTGTATCTATTTTCTTTTAACCCAAAGCTTAAATAGTCTGACTCACCAATATTGCCATACACCTCATAGGTTTGATTTCCATCTATGTTTGCATTTAAGTAAATATTATCTGGGTTATCTGCACCAATTTTTGCTGTTTCATGAGAGAGATTGTAAAAAGAGGGCGTAGAAGGATTCGAATGCTCCATATTCATCTCCAAAGATAAGCGCATCAACCGCAATAGGTACCTATATCCTTCAGCCTGGTCTGTTTCGCTCAGAGAAGATTCAGCTTCAATAATTGATCCAACCTCCTTTAGGTTTTCACAAAAAGCATCCCATTTTTCTTTAAATAAATCAGCCATATTTTTTCTTTTTAATTGATTAAATTTATATTAAGGTTGATGTTTAATCAATGAATAGACAAATACAATGCCTAAGCCACAAGAGAGAGATTTAGAGCAAACTAAGGTTGTTTTTACCACTTGGCTTGAGACGCAATTAGATGAGGCTACTAACCTAAAAGTTGAATTGTTAGGAGGTCCTGAGAATACAGGCTTCTCAAATGAGACATTAAGTTTTAATGTTTCCTATAATTTAGATGACGTTAATATTGAAACTGGGATGGTTCTTAGATTCTATCCAGAAGGTTTCTTTGTATTTCCTGATTACGATATTCACAAACAATTTTTGATTATGCAAAAACTTGCTGGTCATGATATTAAAGTTCCTAAAGTATTATGGTACGAGCCTAGCGAAGAAGTTTTTGGCACGCCATTTTATGTGATGCAAATGGCCAGCGGAGATGCTCCTTCTGATAATCCTCCATTTCATCAAGAGGGATGGGTTGCTGATTCCCCTGAAGATGTTAGAGAGAGAATATGGTGGGGCTGGGTTGAGCAGATGGCTAAAATTCATCAAGTTGACACATCGAATGGAGATTTTGAATTTCTTAACAGACCAAAACTTGCAGAAGGCTATCTTGATCAAGAATTAAATTATTACTTTAATTTTCATGATTGGGCCATGGATGGTGAAGCTCATCCTGTTGCCGATCAAGCACGTGAATGGCTCAAGGCCAATAAACCAAAACCAGCTCAATCTTCTATTCTTTGGGGGGATTGTAGGTGTGCAAATATTATGTATGACCCTGATGGAAAAGTTTCAGCTGTTTTAGATTGGGAGATGGCGGCACTTGGAGATCCTTGTATGGATCTTGCTTGGGGGATAGCTATTGATGATTGCAATTCAAAAGGCGTTCATGTGGAAAGGTTAAGTGGATTTCCTGGACCGGTAGCGACTATTGCTAAATGGGAGGCTCTAACTGGATTTAGCGCAGATGATTTTGATTACTATTATATTTTAGCGTTATATAAATTTACCGTAATCATGGTGAAAGTTGTTAGAAAACTGGAACATTACGAAATCATGCCTATGGGGATGAATGCCCACATCAATAATCATGTAACACCCATGCTTGAGGCAAAGCTTAAGGAACTATAAAAATGGCTATTTTTTCTATTTCTCATTCTGATACTGGTAAAAAACTATTAAGTTTAAAAAGTCCTGTTGATCTTTCTCACATTGACACTTATGAATGCACATCTCCTGAAGAGATTGCAACCATAATGACCCAAGCTAAAGTTGCTCAAAGTGAATGGAAGAAAACAACCTTAAAAGAAAGAGCTGAATTAATGCACAGAGTTGCTGATGTTGTAATGCAACAACAAGATAGAATCATGGATGTGGTTATGAGAGAAACTGGCAAACCAGAACAAGAAGCCATGTCTATGGAGGTCTTTTCAGCGGTAGATTCCTTGGTGTTTTATGCGAATAGAGCTCATAAGTGGCTAGCAGATAAAAAAATTAAGATGCATGGTCCTATGCAGTTTCTTAAAAAAACAATAATCACATATAAGCCAAGAGGGGTGGTAGCTGTAATCACTCCTTGGAATGGCCCATTTATACTTTCCATCAACCCAGTCATTCAAGCCATTCTTTGTGGAAACAGCGTGGTGGTAAAGCCATCTGAGGTTACGCCTATGTCTGGAGCATTGGTCCAGGAGATTTTTGCATTAGCAGAAGCTCCCCAACATTTAATTCAGACTGTGATTGGAGATGGAGATACGGGCGCTGAATTAATTGATCAGGGCCCAGATAAAGTGTCCTTTACAGGCAGTGTTGCTACCGGAAAGAAGATTGCTGCAAAGTGTGGTGAAATGCTCATTCCTTATAGCCTCGAATTGGGGGGCAAAGATGCCATGATTGTTTGCTCTGATGCAGACATTAAAGATGCTGCAAGTGGAGCAGTTGTTGGTTCATGTATGAATGCTGGTCAGTATTGCTGTGGCACTGAGAGAATTTATGTCATGGATGATGTTTATGATGAGTTCGTTGATGAAGTTGTCAGCATTGCTCAGTCACTCATTCAATCAAATGATTGTAAAGGTGATGTGGGTCCTACATTTTGGGATAAGCAAATAAACATAATCGAGGATCATGTTAATGACGCTGTTGCTAAAGGAGCCAAGGTATTGGTTGGAGGCAAGCGAAATCCAAATTTTAAAGGTTTATATTTCGAACCAACAGTTCTTGTTGAAGTTACACATGAAATGAAAATCATGAAAGATGAAACTTTTGGACCAATTATTTCCATTATGAAAGTTCAATCAGAGGATGAGGCATTAATTTTAGCTAACCAATCTCATTATGGTTTAAATGGAAATGTTTGGACCAAGGATTTAAAAAAGGGTCAAAGACTAGCGAAATCAATTGATACAGGAGCCTGTTCTGTTAATGATATGGCAATGAGCTACGGAGTAAATGAAGTCCCATTTGGCGGTGTAAAAGAAAGCGGCTTGGGCGTGGTTAATGGAAAGGAGGGGTTATTAGCATATGCCCATCCAATGCCAATCATTATTGGTAAGAAATCTGCCTCTGCTTACCCCTATACAGATAAATCATTTGAGCAACTTAAAGGCGCTTTAAAAATATTTTGGGGTAATAGACTAGTAAGAAAATTATTTGGCTAAGCTTGCTTAGGTTTAGCAACCTCTAAGTAACTAGGTTTTTCACCACCACCATGTACCTCAAGGGCTGCACCAGTAATCCAATTCGCTAAATCTGAAGCAAAAAACAAGCAAGCATTTGCAATATCTTCAGGTTTTCCCATTCTTTTCATTGGGATGGTTTTAGCAACTTTATTTATTTCTTTTTTACTCCCGTAATGCACTATCGAATTTTCTGTTTCTATGTAACCTACAATTATAGAATTCACTTTAATTTTTGGAGCCCATTCAACTGCCAAGGTCTTCGTTAGATTTACAAGACCACCTTTGGCTGCACCATAAGCGGCACTTCCCGGCGTTGGTCTTCTTGCTGTAACGCTAGATATATTAATAATGTTTGAAACTGTCTTTTGTTTCATCATAATTCTTGCAAATCTTTGACTTACGTTTAGTGGAGCAGTTAAATTAAAATCGATGATGGCTTCATGAAATTTATTGGATACGTTTAAGGCATTGGCCATTGGAGCCCCACCAGCATTATTAATTAGAACATCTATTGATTTTGAGAGATTCTTAATTTCTTTTGTTGCATTGTCTAGGGAATCAATGTTTCTGATATCACATTCAATAAAAACAGCTTTATTACCTTTCGCTTGGATAATTCTTTTCGGTTTTTGTCTTGCAAGGATATAGACATTAGTATTTTGTTTTAAAAAAGATTTTACAATCTCTATACCTATGCCTTTTGTGCCACCAGTTACCACAATTGATTTATTTTTTAAATTTATCATTTTTAGTACTTTTTCAAATTTAGTCTATTTAATTATAGAGTATGTATGATTGATTTATATTGACAAATTTATTCTTACAGTTACCCATTGATTGGTTGCTGAATTTGTATAATATTTATTACATATTATTCGGGAGGTATTGAATGAAAATAGCTATTCTGGGCGGGACAGGGTCTTTGGGTAAAGGATTGGGTTCAAGATGGATTAAAGCGGGTCATGAAGTGTTTATTGGGAGTCGTGACTTATTAAAAGCTAAAGATATTGCTGTGCAATTAGGTCTTGATAGCTCATCTGGAATGCTAAACATTGATGCGGCTAAATCTTGTGAACTTGCATGTTTAACAGTGCCATTTGCTCATCAAGAATCAACTCTTTTAAGTATTGAGAACGCTTTGCATAACAAAATTATGGTTGATACAACTGTTCCCCTTATGCCTCCAAAAGTAATGAGGGTTCAATTACCTGAAGCGGGCTCAGCAGCATTAAATGCCCAATCAATTCTGGGTGAACATACTACTGTAATATCAGCCTTTCAAAATATTTCTGCTGAATTACTTCAAAATGATGCAAACATTGATTGTGATGTATTGGTTGCTGGAGATCTTGTTGATGCAAGAAATACGGTTATTGGCTTAGCATCTGATGCTGGTCTAACTGGATGGCATGCTGGACCACTCTGTAATTCAGTTGCAGCAGAAGCATTAACCTCAATACTTATTGCAATTAATAAAAAATACTCACTTGCCCATTCAGGTATTAAGATCACAGGCCACTAAAAAAAGAGAAATATCATTAGTTCTATAAACCTCATAGCATTAGAGACATTACCCCTTATTGAACCTGGACAAGATTTGTCTAAAGAAATTATTAATGGGATAGAATCTGAATCAATTAAAATTAATGATGGAGATGTAATAGCAGTTGCACAAAAAATTATTTCTAAGTCAGAAAATAGATATCTAGATATTTCACACCTTAGCCCTTCAGAGGAGGCATTAACTTTATCAAGAAAAATTGATAAAGATCCAAAGTTTATTCAAGCAATCCTAAATGAATCAAAGAAGGTAGTTCGATACAGAATGGGAGTATTAATAGTTGAGCACAAGTTAGGATTTATTCATGCGAACGCGGGAATTGACAGGTCTAATACAGATCAAGAAAAAGACATCGTATTATTATTGCCTGAAAATCCAGATAATTCAGCAAAGATGATTTCAGAATCTTTATCTCAACATTTTCAAAAAAATATATCTGTAATTATTACCGATACCATGGGAAGGCCTTTTAGAAATGGAATAGTGGGTTTTACTATAGGCAGCCATAATATTGAATGCCTTTTAGATGAACGTGGAAAAAATGATCTATTTGGCAATAAACTTAAAGTTACTCAAATTGGTATTGCTGATGAGTTAGCAGCCGCCGCATCATTGTTAATGGGTCAAGCTGCTCAAAAAAAACCTGTTGTGTTGATCAAAGGTTATAAATTTAATCAAAACAATCTTAGTGACTCTCAATCGTTAATTCGTAGCGAAGAAGAGGACCTATTCAGATGAAAAATTATCTTTTACTATGCGGAGGAGTTGGAGGAGCTAAACTTGCATTAGGATTTAAAAATTCAATCGATGCAGATAACTTAACCATTGCTGTCAATACTGGAGATGATTTTACTCATCTTGACCTTAAAATTTGTCCCGATCTTGATACTGTGATGTATACCCTTGCTGGTGAATCAGATCTATCAAAGGGTTGGGGTAGAAAAGATGAATCATGGAATATGCTTTCAGCATTAGGCGCCATAAAGGGGGAAACTTGGTTTCAACTTGGAGACAAAGATTTAGCAACTCATATCCAAAGAACAAATTTAATTAAATCTGGCCAATCTTTAACTCAAGCAACCCATAATTTATGTGAGTCATTCAATCTTCCAAAGTATATTTTTCCAATGAGCAATCAACCTGTTGAGACCTATATTCAAACAAAAAATAGGTTGCTTTCATTTCAAGAATATTTTGTAAAATTGAAATGCGAGCCACCAGTGACTGATTTTGTTTTTAAGGGGCTTGATAAAGCTGAATTTAATCAAGATATAGATTTATCAAATTTTGATGAAATTATTGTCTGCCCATCTAATCCTTATGTAAGCATAAACCCAATGCTGCAGTTATCGTCTCTGAAAAATTATTTACAGGATTTTCCAGAAAAAGTTAGTGTTATAAGTCCTATCGTTAATGCTCAATCATTAAAAGGTCCGACTGCAAAAATGATGAATGAGCTTGGTTATGAAGTAAGTGTTATTACAATTGCTAAGTTTTATAAAAATTATTCTAAAAGAATTTTTATAGATTCATCAGATTTGAATGAGTCTACTAAGTTAAATGAATTAGGATATGAAGTACATAATAATAACTTAATCATGAACAGCACTAACTCAAAAAATGCACTCGCCAAGGCAATAATTCACCAGCTTGAATCAAAATAAATGAATGTATCTGCATTTATACCGATTAAAAAATTTTCAACTTCAAAGAAGCGACTATCAAATATTGTTAGTTCATCTGAGCGAGAGAATCTAGCTGCCTTAATGGCGAAGAAAACAATAGATACTTTATTTAATTCTAAGATATGCAACTCAATAACAGTTGTTACAAATGACAAAAATTTACATTTAAATAATGCAACGTCATATTTTACAAAATCATCACTGAATGAAGGTTTAAATGAAGCTATAAATTCTCATGCTAAAAATGGCATTATTTTAATCATGCATGCCGATCTTCCCAGAATTAATGTATTAGATCTTCAGGAGCTAACAAAAATTTTTGATGTCAAAAAAGTTAGCATTATTTCAGATCTTTTAAAGCAAGGAACAAATTGTTTAATGTTTAATTCGTCGCTTAATTTCAAGCTTAAATTTGGTATAGATAGCTACAATCTTTTTATAAATGAATTCATAAATAATGAAATAAATTATCAAGATGTTTGCATAGAAAGCCTTCAGGATGACCTTGACTCCGAGGAAGATTACTTCAAACTAATTAAATATATTAAGAGTTAGCTCGTTGAAGATTCAAGAACAATCAAATTATGCTTTGCAGCAGTTAATTGTTACTGGATCTATAGATTTTTTTGCATTAACCTCTTTGGCTAATATTTGTTTATCCGATGCTCTAATTCAAGCATCCCATGAGAAGAAAAAAGCGCATTTTAAAAATTTACTAACCTACTCACCAAAGGTTTTCATCCCATTAACATTTTTATGTCGCGATGTTTGTCATTACTGTACTTTTGCTCAAACCCCTAAAAAAGTTGAATCTCCATACTTATCAATTGATCAAGTTGTTTCAATTGCAAAAGAGGGTGAGGTTAATGGTTGTTATGAAGCTTTATTTACACTTGGTGATAAACCCGAATTAAGATACAAAGCCGCTAGAGATTGGCTTTCAATGAATGGCTTCAAAACAACAAATGATTACCTGGCTGCTTGCGCAGAAGCTGTATTGAATGAGACCTCTTTAATCCCTCATTTAAATCCAGGCTGCTTAACTTCGGATGAAATCAAAAAACTCAAACCTTTAAGTGGTTCAATGGGTTTAATGGTTGAATCTCTCTCATCACGCCTTACTGAAAAAGGCCAGCCGCACTATGGATCTCCTGATAAGGATCCTATATTTAGAATGCAGACCTTAGAAGAGGCTGGAAGACAAAAAGTTCCATTTACCACTGGAATATTAATTGGAATAGGTGAAACGAGGTTAGAACGTTTAGAGTCATTACACAAAATAGCTGAATTACATAATACCTATAATCATATCCAAGAAGTTATAGTTCAAAACTTTAGAGCAAAGCCTAATACATTGATGGCAAATGCAATCGAGCCATCATTTGATGAGCTTATGTGGACAATTGCTATGGCTAGATTAATTCTGCCTGGCGACATTAGCCTACAAGTCCCACCCAATCTAAATGCAGAGAATGTTAAACAATTAACTTTGTCTGGGATAAATGATTTTGGAGGAATATCTCCAGTTACCAAGGATTATGTTAATCCAGAAGCACCTTGGCCTGAAATAGAAAAATTAAATAAAATAGCCTCATTCTCAAATCAATCTTTAAAACCAAGGACAACATTGTATCCTAGATATTTTTCCGACCTGAAGACCTTCTCAACACATGAAATATCCTCCAAGCTTCTTCAAATAACAGATTCTCAGTCACTTATAAGGTCTGATCATTGGAGATCAGGAATTAGTAAAAATATACCTTCATACCCAGAATCTATTTTTAATTCTAATATACGCCAGTCGATCCATGATGTTGAGAATAATCCATCTATTGAGAATATCCAAGAGCTCTTAGAGGTGTCTGATAATGATTTTAAATATATTAGTGAATATGCCAATGATGTTAAATCACAAATACATGGATCTGATATTAGTTTTGTTGTGAATAGAAATATCAACTATACAAACATTTGCTCTTTTAAATGTAATTTTTGTGCTTTCTCAAAAGGTAGGGGGCATGATGACTTGAGAGGCAAGCCATATAACATTTCTCATGAAGAGATCATTCGAAGAACAAATGAAGCTATTGAAAGAGGTGCGACAGAAGTCTGTTTACAGGGCGGCATTCATCCAAAATATTCTGGTGAAACTTATCTTGAAATTGTAAGGGCAATTAGATCTGCTTCCCGATCAGTTCATATTCATGCTTTTTCCCCTCTAGAAATTGATCACGGTAGAAAAACTTTAAATATTTCTGCTAAAGAATTTCTTATAGAGCTTAAAAACGCAGGTCTTAATTCACTTCCCGGAACAGCCGCTGAGATTTTGCATGATGATATTAGATCAATTATTTGCCCTGATAAACTCACATGCAAACAGTGGATTGAGATTATCAAAACTGCTCATTCTGTAGGGTTGCCTACTACATCTACCATGATGTTTGGTCATGTCGAGAGCACTCATCATATCGCCCACCATTTAATGAAGCTTTTAACTCTTCAGATGAGCACGAACGGGTTAACTGAATTCGTTCCCCTGCCTTTTGTTGCTGATGAAGCACCTATTTTTAGAAGAGGTCAAGCAAGGCCTGGGCCTACTTTCAAGGAGACAATTTTAGTGCACTCCGTTGCGAGGATTCTTTTTAATGGAAGCATAAATAACATTCAAGGCTCGTGGGTTAAAATGGGGTTACCAGGTCTAAAATATCTTTTATCTTCTGGAATTAATGACATAGGGGGTGTTTTGATGAATGAATCTATAACAAGGTCAGCTGGTGCCTCATTTGGCCAGGAACTTAATCTGGATGACGTTGCATGTATTGCGGAAGAGTTAGGCTTAAATTTAAAACAAAGAAATACTCTTTATGAACCCATAAAAAACAATCTTCAAGACTTAATTAATTTACAATCAACCTCATTGATCCCAATAATTAATGAATATAATCAACCTAAACAAATAATTAATACCTTATGAGCAAAAAACTTACACACCTTTCAGTTATTTTTATTGGTTACATTGCATGTATTTATTCCATGCAACTTACTTGGAACTCTTTTCCAGAATCATCCTTGGTACTCAAGGTTTTAATATGTCATATTGAGGCTACAATTTTTATTTACCTGCTAAGTGTAATTTTCAATAATTCAAGTTGGTATGATGCCTTTTGGTCAGTCATACCAGTTGTTTTAACTATAATGTGTTGGGCAGATATCTCTGCTGCTGGAGACGTTCAAAGATCATTCTTGATGCATGCGTGTTTATTCTTTTGGGCTATTAGATTAACTTTTAACTGGATGAGGTCATGGGATGGTTTTTCTCATGAAGATTGGCGATACATTATGATGAAACAAAAAACGAATAATAGACTTCAATACTTCATAGTAGATTTTGGTTCTATACATCTTATTCCTACTCTGTGTGTTTATATGGCATTACTACCAATGATCTATGCACTTGCTTACCCTGGTGCTGATCTAAATAACTTAGATATCCTGGCTACTTTTTTGGCTGTTTTAGCAGTCATAATTCAGATTGTCTCAGATCAACAAATGTATAATTTTAGAAAAAATCTAACTGAACCTAAAACTATGAAATCAGGCTTGTGGTTATACTCACGTCATCCCAATTATTTTGGAGAATTATTATTTTGGTTTAGTCTGTTTGTTTTTGCTTTAGCATCAAATCTATCATTTGCATGGTTGTTGATTGGTTCTTTGATTATGTATGCTTTAATAGCCTTAGCATCTGTCTCAATGATGGATAAACGTTCATTAGACAGACGTTCAGATTTTAAAGAATACATGGAATCAACCCCAGCAATTTTTATAAACGTTTTTAAAAAAGGTTAGATGATGAAGAAGCTATATATATTTATTACTTTAATGTTTGTCATAGATGCTATGTCAGCAGACGATTTAAAAAATCAATTGGATAGAGACCTCCAAGGTGTCATGACAAAGGTTACTGACTGGAGACATCATTTCCATGAGTATCCAGAGCTCTCAAATAGAGAATTCAAAACCCAAGAGTCTATAGTTGAAGCATTAAATGAAATGGGTCTAGAGCCCAATACAGACTATGGAATTACTGGAGTTACTGCATTTATTAGAGGTCAAAACCCAGGTCCACTAATAGCCTTGAGAGCTGATATAGATGGATTACCAGTTACAGAAAAACTAAATCTCCCATTTTCTTCAAAAGTTAAAACCACATATCAGGGTAATGAAGTTGGAGTAATGCATGCTTGTGGTCATGATGCTCACATAGCAGTTTTATTGGGGGTTGCCAGCTTCCTTTCTAGAAATACTGATAAGTTAAATGGTGATATTTTATTAATATTTCAACCAGCCGAAGAAGGCGCTCCTGAGGGTGAAGAGGGTGGCGCTGAATTAATGCTTAAACAGGGCCTTTTTGAAGCTGAAAAGCCTGATGCTGTTTTTGGAATGCATGTATCAAACTTTAAGAATGGTCAAATATGGACAAAACCCGGGCCAATTATGGCCTCAGCAGAAGCTTTTAGGATAATCGTCCAAGGACAACAAACTCATGGGTCACGACCATGGAGTGGGGTTGATCCAATTATTGCAGCATCTGATATAGCTACAACATTGCAAACCATCGTAAGTAGAAGATTAAATCTTTTGGATAGTCAGGCTGTAGTTACAGTCGGAATTATGAAGGCTGGAACAAGAAATAACATCATACCGTCCACAGCAATGTTAGAGGGGACCATTAGAACATTCAAAGATTCATATGCAGATCAAATACGAGATGAAATTAAACTTATTGCTGAAAATGTAGCAGCTGCTCATCATGCTGCTGCCATAACTGAATTTAAAGTTTATGGAGGCTATCCGGTGACTTTTAATGATGAAAATCTTGCTAAGAAATATTCAGCTTCATTAATAGAAGCTACCAATGGAGATTTTTTTGAAGCAAGGGTTCCTAGAACTGGCGCCGAAGATTTTTCCTTTTATGCTCAACAAGTTCCGGGTTTATTCTTTTTTCTTGGGGTTAATGCTCCAGGAGTTGAAGACAGTCCCACAAATCATTCACCATATTTTTATATAGATGATTCTGCTTTAACCAATGGCGTAAAAGCATTTGTTAACTTAGTTCAAGATTATTCATCTGATTTTAACGGTAGTAATTAATTTTAGTTAAAAACCTTAATTACCATATATATAATTGAGCAAAACATAATCGCTAGGACTAGCGGATATTGACCAAGTTTATGAGATAAATTCTTCGGTAATATTAGCAATCCAACTATGGCAAAAGAAATAATACCAAGGCCCCATAACAAGTCTTTTAACTCAGAAAAAATATTTTCAAGCATTGTAAGGGAATTATTCTTCTGGGAGCAAAGAGTTTAGTCGTTCAACTGAATCAAGATATTCATTAATTATTCTATAAATAACATCTTTCACAGATTCAATTTGTTGTACTTGACCTATTACTTGACCAGCAGCATTAAAAGAAACATCTTGCGTATTGCCTGAACCAGCATACATAGAGGTTCGTCTCATAGCATCAAAAGTAATCATTCCTTGAAGAGGCATTGGTAACGGATCTGGATTTTCAGGATTTTCCCACGCTTCAGTCCATTTATTTTTTAGCATTCGAGCGGGTTTTCCTGTCCAAGCTTTACTTCTAATAGTGTCTTCGCTTGTAGCATTTAAATATGAGTCTTTTTCAGCTGGCTGTGCTGCTGCCTCTTCAACAGCAAGCCATAAAGAACCACACCAAACTCCTTGAGCACCAGTAGACATTGCAGCAGCCATTTGTCTTCCATTTCCAATACCACCGGCAGCTAAAACAGGCAAACCATCTACCGCATCAACTATTTGAGGCCATAGAACAATACTTCCTATTTCACCAGTGTGGCCACCGCCTTCACCACCTTGGGCGATTATAAAATCAAGTCCCGCTTCTTTATGGGCAACTGCTTGCTTAATTTTTCCGCATAATGCACCAATTAACACTCCTTTGTCTTGAATTTTTTTAATCATATCAGCAGGTGGAGTACCTAATGCGTTAGCAATTAATTTTACATTTGTGTGTTTTAAAGCTTCCTCTATTTGAGGTTCAGCCGTTGCCTCTGTCCATCCCAAGAGCCCCCCTTTAGGGCCATTAGTTTCCGGAGCTTTTGGAACGCCATTATCAGATAATAGACCCTCAACAAACTCTCTATGACCATCAGGTATCATTTTTTGTAATGATTCCAATAATTGCTCTGGATCTTTCTCATCCATACCTTCATATTTTTGTGGAATAACAGTATCGACACCATATGGATAATCTCCAATATGTTCGTCGATCCAATCTAGCTCTTCTTTCAATTGTTCTGGTGAATAACCTACAGCACCAAGCACCCCAATTCCACCGGCTTTACTAACCGCAACAACAACATCTCTGCAATGCGTAAAAGCAAAAATAGGATATTCAATACCAAGTTTTTTACAAATATCAGTTTTCATTTATTTATTCGTTTTTTATAAAATTAGATTATAGACATTTATAAAAATAATATGGGAGTATCAACTACTATAATTTTGTCAATAATAATAAAGATATACGATAATTTTTTAAAAAATACCCTATGGGTTATAGTGAATTAGTTACAATTTAAAGAAAAATTAATAAATATTATGAAATGGGATTATGAATTTGATGTGATTGTAATCGGTTCTGGTAACGGAGCTTTAACATCTGCTTTATGTAGTCACGATGGTGGCGCAAAAACTTTGGTTATAGAAAAAAGCACTCAATTTGGCGGTACCTCAGCAACCTCTGGTGGAGGGGTTTGGATTCCCAATAACAGGTATGCAAAAGCTGAAAATGTTGATGACTCTAATCAAGATGCGAGAGACTATATAAATAGCGTTTCACCTGAAGGAAAAATTAAAGATGAGCTAGTGGAAACCTATCTTTCTGAAGGCCCTAAAATGATTGATTATCTTCATGAAAATTCACAAGTTAAGTACAGAAATTTAGCTCATTATCCAGACTACTTTCCAGATAATCCTGGTGGAAAAGCAGGGAATAGGTCCATGGAACCTGAGCCAATCAAAGGAACTGAACTTGGAGAGGATCTTCGGAAACTCAGGGAACAGCATCCGCAAACTGCATTTACTATGGGACCAATCAATATGAATTTTACTCAAGTAGAAGGCCAGTTATTGTTAGGCGCACTTCCAGGGTGGAAATCTCTCTTTGCAAAACTATTCACTAAATATATTTTAGATATATCCATGAGGGTTAAATGGGGTTGGAAAGATAGAAGGTTGACTATGGGAAATGCAGGTGTGGCTCGATTAATTTTATCCCTCAAAGATAGAAATGTAGTTTTATGGACTGAAACTACTATGACTGATCTCATCGATGAAAATGGCTCAGTAATTGGTATTAAAGCTACTAAAAATAATATTGAGATAAATATTAAAGCAAATAAAGGTGTCATTCTTGCTTCTGGCGGATTTGAAAAAGATCAAAGTTTGAGAGAAAAATATTTACCTCAACCTACTAATATAGAGTGGAGTGCTGCCAATATTTATAATACAGGCGATGCATTAAAAGCTGCTTTAAAATTAGGAGCTGATACTCATCAAATGGATACAGGTTGGTGGTCTACTGTTATGAAAGTACCAGGACAAGATAAAGGTTGGCTATCAATGGTAGATAAATCAATGCCTGGAAATTTTACCGTCAATAAAAATGGTGAAAGATTTTCAAATGAATCCCAAAATTATGTCAGCTTTGTAAATGATATGTTTGATAAATATGCGGAGGGAAATCCCTGCGCTCCATGTTATATGATTTTTGATAGCACATTTAGAAAAAATCGACCATGCGGACCTCTTCTTCAAGCATCTATGCAGCCTGATTCATCTGTTCCTAAGGATTGGTGGACGCCATCTTTTTTATCAAAGGGTGAGACATTAGAGGAACTAGCTGAAGTTGCTGGCATTGATGTTGAAGGTCTTTTAGCAACACAGGCAAAAGTTAATGAATATGCTGCATCAGGCAAAGACCTTGATCTTCAACGTGGTGATAGTGTTTATGATAGGTATTACGGCGATCCATCAGTTACACCAAATCCATGTCTTGCTCCTATAGAAACTGGACCCTTTTATTGTATGGTTCTATATCCTGGTGAAATGGGTACTGCAGGCGGTCTAGTAATAGATACAAATGCAAGAGTTATAAACAAAGAAGGTAAAGCGATACCAGGACTTTATGCGTGTGGGAATTGCTCAACAGCGTTGTTACCTACATATCCTGGCCCTGGCTCAACTCTTGGTCCAGCCATGACTTTTGGTTACTTGGCTGCAAAACACATTACTGGTTCAAATTTTTAATTATGGATTTCTCTAATAAAACAGCATTAATTACAGGCTCCGGACAAGGTGTTGGAGAGGGTATTGCTCGAGCGATTGCTTCATATGGAGGAAACGTGAGCTTGGTTGGCAGAACTCTTTCAAAAGTTGAATCGGTTGCTGATCAAATAAATCAAGACGGTGGCTCAGCCATAGCTATTGAATGCGATGTTAAATGTAATGAATCAATTAACAAATCTATTAAAGCCACACTGTCAAAGTTTAATTCTTTAAATATTTTGGTAAACAATGCTCAAGAAGTTCCTTTGGGAAATATTTTAGATGTAACAGACGAATCATTTATAAATGGATGGGATTCTGGACCTCTGGCAACATTTCGCTTCATGAAGGCTTGTCACCCTTATCTAAAAGGAGGTGGAAAAGTGATTAATCTAGCAAGCTCCTCTGCTTTAAGACCTGATTCAAAATCTTACGGTGCTTATGCAGCTGTAAAAGAGTCAATTCGCTCTTTATCGAGGGCAGCTGCAGTCGAGTGGGGGCCGGACAATATTTTAGTAAATTGTATAATGCCTCTCGCCAAGTCAACCGGAATGGACTGGTGGATGAATGAGCATCCAGATGAAGCTAACGAATTTCTTAAAACCATCCCATTAGGTAGGGTGGGTGAATGCAAAGATGATATTGGGGAGGCCGTTTGTCATATTCTGTCTGATGGCATGAATTACATTACTGGATCGACTATCATGCTTGATGGGGGTCAAGCATATCTGAGATAACTAGCATGGATAAACTGCAAAAATTAATTGATATAGAAGAGATCAAAAATCTCAAGCATAGATATTTTAGGGCGATAGATATGGCTGATTTTGATTTACTGGATAATGTATTTTCACAAGATATAACAATTGATTATCGAGGTGGTACCTATAGATGGGAATCTGAGGGCAAAGAGACTATTAAAGAAAGCTTAATTCATGCATTTCATAATCAGACTGCTGCCATGCATACTGCCCATCATCCAGAAATTGAAATTCTTTCAGAGATTGAGGCTACTGGGAAATGGTATCTTCAAGATATTTTCTACAATTTTGATTTAGCTAGCGTTACTCAAGGCACGGCATTATATGAAGATAGGTACATTAAAACTAATGATCAATGGTTAATTAAGCATTCTGAATACGATCGTATATGGGAACAAGTATCGCCCATTAATCCCGATGACAAATTTACTAAAATTCTTTTAAAAGATAAGGGAATTAAAAAATAGGAATAACTATGAAAGAAATGGTTCAATCAGCGCTGGATAATTATGTCTTAGCATACAAAAATAATGATAAAGCTTTATTCAGAAGCCTTTGGGATGATAAGGCTGTATTTGAAGATCCTGTAGGTGCAGAGCCTTGTAATGGAATTGAAGCGATATGTGCTTTTTGGGATTTTGGACATAGTGATGGAATGGAGATAAACCCTACAAATGTTGAAACAGTGATTTGTTCTAATGAAGGTATCCTAAAAGCTGTTATGCAGGTTAGAAATATTAATGATAATTCTGGAATGGATATTTCAATTGTAGATCACTTTATTATTAACAAAAGTGGAAAAATTACGAGTGGTCGAGCTTTTTGGAATGAATCGTCTATTTCACAGCCTGATGATGTGAGCTCAATTGATATCAATGTTGATGATTTTAAAGATAGAGGTTAATTCTCTGTTTTTGTATGAAACTTAGCGTTAATCTCAATAAAATTGCTTTAATTAGAAATTCTCGGGGTAATGATTCTCCCTCACTAATTAATTATGCTAAAAAGTGTATTGATCTTGGTGTTGATGGTCTAACTCTACATCCAAGACCAGATCATCGTCATGCCACTTCAGAAGATGCAATTGATATCTCTAAAATCTGCAAAGATCATGGTATTGAATTTAATTTAGAGGGTAATCCATTCTCCCTTCCTCAAGGAAAATTTATTGGTTTTCAAGAATTATGTACTAATACAAAACCTGATCAAGTTACCTTAGTGCCAGATGACCTTCAGCAAATTACGTCAGATCATGGGTGGCAACCAGGCTTTTTAGATGATCAATTAAAAGATTTTATTGATTCACTCAAAGATTCTAATGTAAGAACAAGTTTATTTATTGATGCTGATACTAATTCAGTTGAATATGCAGCAGGCATTGGCTTTGATCGAGTTGAAATTTACACAGGCCCATTTGCAAATTTTTTAGCAGATGAAGATTTTACAAATTTTGATTTATGTAAAAGTGAAATTGCTGAATGTATTGCTGCTGCAAATAAATCTATGATTGGAATTAATGCTGGCCATGATTTAAATCTAGATAATCTACCCCATTTAATTAAATGCGGAAGAGTGGATGAGGTGTCAATTGGCCATGCAATTATTACAGATGCGTTGAAATTTGGTTTTAAGGACACCATAATAAAATATATCGAATCTGTAAGGAAGAATTAATGTCTATTGAAGATAAAATAAAAGATCAAATTAAAGAGAATAAGATTTTAATATATATGAAAGGTTCTCCTTACGAACCCAAGTGTGGATTTTCTGCAAAAACAGTCCAAGCATTGATTGATTGCGGTGCTGAATTTTCTTATGTTGATATCTTAGAGAATCAAGATATAAGAAAGACTCTTCCAAGCATTTCAGATTGGCCAACTTTCCCTCAGGTTTTTGTCAGCAACGAGCTAATAGGTGGCTGCGATATTATAACTGAGATGCATGAGGCTGGAGAGCTTCAGACAATCATCAAAGAAGCTACCTCTTAATTGTTAACCAAAGTCTTTTAACATAGCTTTAAGCTCAAGAGTATGCTGTTCTTCCTCTCCAATCATGCTTCTAGCATATTCTTCTAAATAGACTGAAGCATCTGCAACACTTGATAGTAATTTTTTGTATAGACCTAACGCATGCAATTCATGCTCTAGACCTTCTTCTAAGATATCTTTGATTGAATGCCTATGAGTTTCATTAATTTTTGCAACTTTAAGGCTTGGGTGACCATCCAGTCCGACCAGTAATTCACCAGCTTGTTGTGCATGGAGCATGGATTCAGCCGCCTGATCTTTTAAAAACGTAACTATCGGTAATCTATATGGCCCAGAAACCATTAAGGAGGAGTGCGTGTACCTAACAACACCTGCTAATTCATATTCCATTATTTCGTTCAATATATCGCAGACTTCATCTGAATTAATTTCTTTCATTTCCATATTTATTCCTATTTATATAATTTGATATGACTTTATTACTCTTTTTATATCTTGTAAAGAACTGATTTAAGGTATTTTTTTAATGATAATCATTATCAGTATGGTATTTATTCTCATTTATGAAATTATAGATATATGCAAATTATTAGAGGAGATGATTACCAGTCATGGGTTTATTCAAATGAAGGGGATTTGGTTGTTGTTGACCCTTGGCTAACGAAAAAACAGGTTTTTCCAGGTTTGAATTGGTTGTTGCACAGAAGCGCATCAGATGAGTCTTATTTAATAAAAAATAACTTAGTTAATCAAGTTACCCATATAATTATTACTGCTCATTTCTCTGATCATTTAGATTTGGACTCTTTAAATCTATTTAGGAAAGATGTAGAGATTTTTACAACCCACGAAGCTTCAAAAGTTTTAATTAAGAATGGATTCGAGAATATAACTGTTGTTCAAATAAATAAGTCGTATGAACTAGGATCACTTAGATTAATAATTTATCAAGCTGGAAAACCATACCATACGACTACATTTGCCTATTCTTTAGAAGATGGAAAATCAAAGCTTTTTCACGAATCACATATGTTTAATATGAATACTAAAATTGAAGAGGTTGATGCCTGCATTATGACTGTGGATAGGGTGAAGGTTTTTGGTCTTGTTCAAGTTTCAATGGATTTAGAGCAAGCAAAATCAGCACAGTCCACTTTAAAAGCAAAGTATTTTATTTCAACAGGTATTGCGCCAAGTAGAACAAAAGGGCTAATTAGCTACATACTTAGCGTTAAAGAATCTTATTTACAGACTGAACTCTTATCATCTGTTTGCAGGGAAGCAGGAGACTCACTCAGCATTTAAATAATATTGAAAGAATCATAGTCATTGATGATTTTACAAAAAACCTCTCCTGTAACCCTTGCATCATATGCTGCGCTATGAGCCTCATCATTGTCATAAGTAATGTCTAACTCTTTGCATATTCTTGCTAGAACAGTTTGTTTTGTTGCTAAAACACCTAAGCTAACTGTATCAATTAGCGAAAAAGGGTGGAAGGGAGATTTTTTAATATTATTTCTATCACATGCTGCTAATAGAAAGCTATGATCAAAAAATGCATTATGACCAACTAGAATTGCTCTAGAGCAATCATATTTTGATTTTTGTGTATTTATAATTTTAAAAAATTCTTTTAGGGCATATTCTTCCTCAACGGCAGTTCTTAATGGATGATTCAAATCTAACCTAAGAAATTCTAAGGCTTCTTTTTCTACTTCAAGCCCTTCAAATGGTTTTATATGATACCTATACGAATCCCCCAAAATTAACTTTGAGCTTTCTTGATCAATTAATTGAATAGCTATTTCTAATATTGCATTTTTTTTTGAGTCAAAACCTCCAGTTTCAAGGTCTACAATAACAGGAAGGAATTTTCTAAATCTATCTTTTAACATTTAAGCCACTTATCATGCACGTATAATATAAACGATAATCACATACAAATATGATTTTTAAAGATATAACTGGCTTAAACTTTAATGGCATAAAAATTTCCTCTTATCATGAGTTTGAGCATGAGAAAGTCTATTATTATGAAGATAGTAACGTTGGCCTGAAATCCTTAGTAGCTATCCATGATTCATCAAAAGGACCGGCAATTGGTGGTTGTAGATATAAGAAATATGATTCATTCGAAGATGGTTTAAATGATGTATTACGTTTGTCTCGTGGAATGACCCATAAGAATAATGTCGCTCAAATACCATTTGGAGGAGGGAAAGCCATAATTTTTAAGGAAGAAAATAAATCAAAGAAACTATTGCAGTCATTTGCTGATTTTTTAAATTTATTAGAAGGGAAATATATATCTGCTGAAGATATAGGTATTTCATTAGAAGATATTAGATTTATTAAAAATCATACTGATCATGTTTTTGATAATATTGATCCCGGATCATATACAGCTAAAGGTATTTTTTACGCTATCGAAGAGTCAATCGATTTCTATTATTCAGAATCTTTACTAAATAAAACAATTTCTATTCAAGGGGCTGGCAGCGTGGGTAAAAAATTAGCAGACCATTTATCTAATGCAGGCGCAAAGGTTTTTATTTCTGATATTGATAAAGAAAAATTAGATCACATCAATGATCCTAATATTATCTGTGTAGATGACGCCTTTACATTTCAATGTGATGTGTTTTCACCATGCGCTGTAGGAGCAATATTTTCTAAATCATCTATAAAAAATTTAAATTGTAAAATAATTGCTGGCGGTGCAAATAATCAACTGCAGGATCTATCTGTTGCAAATGATTTATATGAAAATGGCATCATTTACATACCTGATATTTTAATCAATTCAGGTGGAGCTATTGGTTTAACTAAAGACATAATGCACAGAAATGAAGATGAGACAGAATTAGATATAAGAAACATAGCTGCTAGAGTTAGAAAAGCTTTAATTAAATCTCAAAAACACTCTATAAGCCTTCAAGATGTATTAAAAGAATTGCTTGTTTAAATTATTCCGCGACACCTAATTTTCTTTGTAATTTTGTATTTGAGGTTGTGTACCCAAAGGGAACTCTTTCTCCTGGAAAATTTCTTTGAAAAGCTTTTTGAACCGCTAGAGTTGTTTCATGAAAACCACATAGTATTAAATCTAATTTGCCAGGGTAGTCATTGATATCTCCGACAGCAAAAATACCATCTCGATTAGTTTGAAAATCTTCTGTATTAACAGCGATCTTTTTAGATGCTAGCTCTAGTTCCCATTCAAGAATTGGGCCTAACTTTTTGTTAAGACCAAATAGAAATAATAATTCATCTGCATCATGACTAATGGATTCTTTTGTATCAAAGTTTTTTAACTTTACTCCTGTTACTTTGTTATCGCCTAGAATTTCTTCAATTTGAAAGGGCGTAAGTAGATTAATATCTCCATTTTTAACTAAATCCCGCATTTGAGCTTCAGTATGTTGAGCACCTCTGAATTCATCTCTTCGATGAATCAAATTTATTGATTTAGCTATTTTTGCTAACTCAACTGTCCAATCTAAAGCGGAGTCACCACCTCCAAAAATAAAAAGGTTTTTATCTTTGTATAGATCTTTAGATTTAACGGCATAACTTACCCCATGATCCAAAAATTTATCTGGATCTTCTATGTTGGGCGGTCTTCTTGGTTCAAATGAACCAGCGCCGGCTGCAATAAAGATATTCTTAGTTAAGCATTCTATACCTTCATTTGTTTTGATCATCCACGTTGTTATATCATCTGTGACTGAATGAACTTGGATTGATTCTACTCTTTGAGAAAGATGAAGGTCATAGTCGAATGGCTTAATCTGCTTCATCAAGGCATCAACATGTTCCTGGGCTGTTTGGATTGGTACACCGGGAATATCGTAAATTGGTTTTTCAGGATAGAGTTCGGAGCATTGACCACCGACTTTATCTAAATTATCAATTAATGTGCACTTAAGACCTAGCAAGCCAGCTTCAAATACAGTAAATAGCCCAACTGGACCAGCGCCAATTACCAAAATGTCTGTTTCAATTTTCATTTAATTTTTTGTCCAGGTTGTGCTCCTGAATCAGGGGATAAAACAAAAATACCGCCATCTGAATCGCTTGCAGCCAAAATCATACCTTCAGATACTCCAAATTTCATTTTTCTAGGAGCTAGGTTATAGACCATTACAACTAATTTCCCTTCTAATTGAGCAGGTTCATATGCTGATTTAATTCCAGCAAATACATTTTTTGTTCCTAGCTCACCTAAGTCTAATTTAATAGCAAGTAGTTTATCTGCGCCTTCTACATGAGAAGCTTCCTTTACTTTAGCAACTCTCAGATCAACTTTCATGAAGTCATCTATTTGAATAATATTATTATCTTCTTCGTTCATTTTTTCTTCCTTTTTATAAAAATCTTGAATATTTAATGGTTTAACTCTTGAGAGGATGGGTTTAAATTCACTTATCTCAGAATCAATTATTTCTGTTTCTAGATTTTCTATGTTGAGATTATCAATATTCAGCATTAATAACATCTGTTTAGAGAGCTCGGGTGTTACAGGCGACAGCAATATACATAAGTTTTTAAAAACATTGAGGGCGGTTGTTGCTACGATAACTGCTTCAGCTTGATCCAGTTTCCAAGGAGCATTCTCATTAATATATTTATTAGTATCGTCAGCAATCTCCATTATTAATTTAATTGCTTTAGAAAATTCTCTATCTTCATAGTTTTGCAATATTGTCTCTACACTCTGATTGCAATTTAACAAATGCTCTTGATGAATTGTTTTGCTTAGGCAGTTATTATTTTTTGAAATGAATGGTGCTGAACGGCTAAAAATATTTGAAAATTTTCCAACTAAGTCTGAATTAATTTTTTGAGCCAAGTCTTCAAGATTTAGATCCAAGTCTTCAATCTTGGAATTTAATTTACTAGCAAAATAGTATCTTAATAACTCTGGATCACACACATCAGCAAATTGGTCAGCTGTAATAAATGTGCCCTTTGACTTAGACATTTTTTCTCCATTTACAGTCACAAAACCATGCACATGAATAGCATCAGGAAGTTTATATTTTGATTCCATCAATAATGCAGGCCAAAACAACCCATGAAAATATGTAATATCCTTACCAATGAAATGATGAATCTCGTATTCTGAATCTTTGCCCCATAAATTCTCTAGCGATTGAGAGTTTTTATCAGCCCAATTGGTTGCTGATGCCATGTACCCAATAGGGGCATCAACCCACACATAAAAATACTTATCTTTTTCATCAGGTATCTTGAATCCAAAATATGGCGCATCTCTTGATATATCCCAACTTTTTAAATCACCATCAAGCCACTCTGATAACTTTCCAAGTATTGGTTTTTGAATTGATGATTTATCTAGAAAATTAATAAGTTCATTTTTTGCTTTTGCTAGATCAAAGAATATGTGTTCAGAAGTTTTGGTTATTGGCGTAGTTTTTGACAAAGATGATTTTGGGTTAATAAGCTCTGTAGCAGAATAAGTTCCTCCACATTCCTCACATCCGTCTCCATATTGATTTTTTGCTGAACACTTAGGACATTCGCCAAGAACATATCTGTCGGCTAAGAACATTTGTTTTTCTTCATCAAAAAATTGCTCAATTTCTTTTTTATATATATATCCAGAAGATTTTGCATCTAGATAGATTTCTGAAACCAAGGATTCATTTTCTTTAGAATGTGTTGAATGGTAATTTGTGTATACAATTCCAAACTTGGCTAATGATTCTATATGACTATTTTTTACCTCATCGATAAATTCAGTGGGTTTGATACCCATTTCATCTGCCTTCATCATTATTGGCGCTCCATGGGCATCATCTGCACAAAAAGTCAAAACTTCATTTTGAGTCAAACTCATGAAACGAGACCAAATATTTGTCTGGATATGCTCTAATATATGTCCAACATGTATGTCGCCATTTGCATATGGAAGGGCATTTGTTACGATTATTTTTCTTGATTTATTAATTTCAGAGACCCAATTTAAGTGCTAATCGAGTATTATAAGTCAAAATATTATATCAATGGGCATCAAACAAATAATTGCTATAGCTTCAGCAAAAGGTGGGGTTGGGAAATCAACTATTTGCGCACATTTAGCATCCCAATTTTCAAAAGACTTCAAGGTAGGCATTCTTGATGCCGATATATATGGGCCCAATCAACATATTCTTTTTGATCTATTAGATTCTAAACCAGAAGTTCAGATTGAAGATGGCAACAAATCATTTATACCCATTAAAGTTAACAATATTTCATTGAATAGTATGGGTTTTGTTCTTGATAACAAAAAGGCTGCAATGTGGAGAGGTCCAATGTTGAGCGGGGCAATTAAGCAGCTTAAAGACTTAACTCAATGGGGCGATCTAGATTATTTATTTATAGATATGCCACCAGGAACAGGCGATGCATATTTAACAGTTGCATCTGAGATTAAACCTAATTATGTATTGCTAGTAACTTCTCAAAGTAAATTAGCTGTTCAGGATACAATTAAATCAAAAGCAATGTTTGAGAGGTTGAAAATACCCATGATTGGTATAGTTGATAATATGTCTTATTCAATTTCACCAAACTCTGATGAGAAAATATCTGAGTTCACTCCAATTAATATAGAAAATGAAATTGGTTTAAAAGTTTTAGGATCTATTCCAAGAACAAAACAATTAACAGATTTCAATCCAAATAAATCATCAATTTTTTTTGAGTCACTTTATAATGAAATTCTTAAGATAATATAATGAACTTTAAAAAATTTACCTCAATTTTTTTATTACTTTTTTTAAGCATCATCTCTCATGCTGAGGATGATCCCCTTGAAGAATACAACAGAAAAATTTGGGCTTTTAATGAATTTCTTGATGATAATTTAGCTAAACCAACTGCTGAAATTTATACATCTTTTACTCCTGATTTCATAGAAATTGGAATTAGCAATTTTTTTAGGAATTTAAATGAGCTTGATAATACTGCCAATCAACTCTTGCAAGGCAGGCCTATTCTGGCCATAAATGATTTTTCTCGTTTTCTTATAAACACAACTTTAGGTTTGGGCGGTTTTATAGATGTTGGATCAAGATTTGGTCTTGAAAGACACGACGAAGATTTTGGTCAAACATTAGGATCATGGGGTTTTAGTTCTGGACCATTTTTAATGATTCCAATATATGGACCCTCTACACCGCGAGGATTAGCTGGAAGAACTGCTAGTTCACTTCTCAGCGGAACATTCGCTATTGAAGAAACAGATGTTAGGATCGGAATAACAGCCCTTGATGCTCTTGAAACACGCGCAAGATATTTAGAAGTTGAAACGCTAATTATTGGTGATAGATACTCATTTATTAGAGATTCATATATGCAATATCAAGAATTTGAATTAACTAATGGTGAAGATCAGCCCGATGATTTTGTTGATGACATGGATGATTTTTTACTTGATTAGAATTTAAACCATAGATATTAAATCATCTTGCGTTCTTTCTAAATTATTCTTTTGCATGGTTTCAAGAATCAATGACCTATACTTTTTAGCATTTTTTAATCCTCGATTTAAACCAAAGACATGCTTTAGAGTTCTAGACAGTGGATAGCCTGAATCATTTTGAACTAAACAGTATTGTAAATACTTTTTTAAAATAGATTTTCTGTTATTGCCAAGATCAGTCTCATTAAAAATTTTTGAATCAACATTGCTTACAATCATTGGATTGTCATATGGGCTTCGCCCTAGCATCACGCCATCAACTTTTTCTAAATGATGAATTGATTCATCGACGCCCTTAATTCCCCCATTAATTACTACCTCTAATTTAGGAAATTCTTTTTTAAGTTGGTATACGTTTTCATATCTTAATGGTGGGATTTGTCTATTCTGCCTTGGAGTAAGGCCGCTCAGGATTGCCACTCTAGCATGGACAATAATAGTTTTTAGCTTGGGATTTAAAATTTTAGCTACAAATTCGTTCAAAAAATTTATGTCATCTCTTTCATTTACACCTATCCTGCATTTAATAGTTATCGGTGTGGAGGTAACTTCTTGCATGGCCTCTATACAATCTTTCACTAGCTCCGGATCTTCCATTAGGCACGCTCCAAAAGATCCTTTCTGAACTCTTTCAGAAGGACAACCGATATTTAAATTAATTTCATCATACCCAAGAGAAGAGCAGATTTTTGAACACTCAGCAAGGTCAACAGGATCAGAGCCTCCAAGTTGAACTGCAATTGGTTGCTCAATCTCTTTATTAAAACTTAATTGCTCAAAGCACTTACCATGGATAATTGCTCCAGTAGTGACCATTTCTGTATATAAAAAAGCTCTTTTTGTTATAAGGCGGAATAAAAATCGATCATGGATATCTGTACATTGCATCATTGGAGCAATGCAGAATTTATGACTTAAAGGCATCTAATTATAGAAAATTAACTACTGATATAAATCCAACAACACTTAAGACAATAGTATAAGGGAGTGCCATTACAACCATTCTCATGTAGGACAGATTTATTAGCGGCGCCAAAGATGATGTTAATAGAAATAAAAAAGCCGCCTGACCATTTGGTGTAGCTATGCTTGGAATATTTGTTCCAGTATTAATAGCTATAGCAAGTTTATCAAATTGATCTCTAGAAATAATATTCAAATCCAATGCATCTTTGATTTCATTTATATAAATTGTTGCAACGAATACATTGTCACTTATAGCTGATAAAACACCATTGGCTATAAAGAATATTGGAGCTTGGTTGCTAGCTTCTTGTGCTAATACATATGAAATAATTGGTGTAAATAACTCTTGATCAGCAATTACACTTACCACACCAAAAAAAACAACTAATAGCGCAGTAAATGGTAGAGCCTCTTTAAATGCCTCACCAAGATTATGTTCATGCGTAATACCTTTAAATGAAGTTAATAGAATAATTACACCTAAACCAATGATTCCTACTGCAGCTAAGTGTAGGGCTAATGCTATTATTAAAAAAATACCAGCTAGCATTTCTATATATAGCTCTAATTTAATTTGATTAGTTCTCTGTGAGATCTCATAAGCATTATATTCATGAAAAATGTTTTTAATTCTTAGGGGTAGGTGATTACCAAAACCAAAGATATGGAGTTTTTCGATCGCAAAACAAGTGATCATTCCTGCAATAAAAACTGGAATAGTTATTGGAGCCATTTTCAGCATAAATTCAATAAATTCCCAGCCTGCAACATTAGCGATAAGAAGATTCTGCGGCTCTCCAACAATTGTACAGACGCCACCAAGCGCTGTGCCAACAACACCATGCATAATTAGATCTCGAAGAAAGGCTTTAAAATTTTCGATATCCTCGATACCAACTTCGCTTAAAGATGAATCATCATGATAATCATGATTCGATGTGGAAAATTCTAGGCCTGAATTTACTAAATGAAAGATTCGATAAAAGCCTACTGCAACAGCTATTAAGACCGCAGTAACAGTCAAAGCATCCAGGAAGGCAGATAGAAAAGCTGCAACAAAACAAAACATTAAGGATAGCTTTGTTTTTGAATGTATTGTAAGAAGTAATTTTGTAAAAATTGTTAACATTAAATTTTTCATAAAATAAATACCAGCGACCATAAATACTAATAAAAGAATAACTTCTAGATTATTTTCAATTTCATGAAGCAGTGAGTAGGAGTCAGTTAATCCAAGAAAAAATGCTTGAATTGTAATCAATCCTCCTGGCTGAAGAGGATAGCATTTGAGCGCAAGTGCAAGGGTGAAGATAAACTGTAATAAAACCATCCATCCAACGATGAATGTTCCGTTTAAGCCCATTGAATTTAAAATTAATAAAGTCATAGGATTAATTACCAAAAACGCTATGATGGTATTTTTGTACCAATCAGGTGAGTTACCTAGAAACATTTTGTATAAGTTATTGATCATATTTAAATTTTAATCCATATGAAATTAATAAGAGAACTCCACGAAACAATAAAAGAAGATTCTAAACTAATTATATTTTCCGATAACAAGATTTTATACGATCAGAAAGAAAATACTTATAGTTTTGAAATAAAAGATTTAAATCCAATTGAGCAATCTGATCCGTATTTAGCAATAGCTAGCATTGATAATTACTATATCTATGTTTTAAATGTGGATTCAGATAAAAATATATTAGGCATCTTTATGGACCCTGATTCTACAAATTTTGTAGATTTAAGGCAGATTTTAGGATTTTTAGATAAATCTAGTTTTTTATTAACATCACGTGCATCAATCCTTAATACATGGGCAGCTAATAATTATTATTGTAGTATTTGCGGCAATAGTCATTCATTTAACATAAAAGAAGGTGCTTTTGAATGTAGATGTAATAGTACTCCAAAATATCCATCGATATCTCCTTGTATTATTACTTTGATACATGATGAAGATAAAATCTTGCTTGGAAGAAGCAAATTCTTCCCACCCAACATGTTCAGCACCCTTGCTGGTTTTATTGAGGCTGGTGAAAGTGCTGAAGAAGCTTTAATAAGAGAGGTTAAGGAAGAAGTAAATCTTCATGTTTCGGATATTAAATATTTCTCTTCTCAATCATGGCCATTTCCAGCTCAATTGATGTTAGGTTATTTCTGTAAATATAAAACCGGAGATATCCGTTTGAATGATGCGGAGCTTGAAGACGCGAGGTGGTTTAATATTAATGACTTACCTATTATTCCACCTGATGCATCAATTTCTGGCCAACTTATTCGCTCTTATATCGAGGGTCGTTTAAAGCTCTAGTAGGCTTTGGTGCGGGTGTTGGAGCTGGCGTAGGCGCAGGAGTTGTAACTGGCGTAGGCACAGGAGTTGGAGCTGGCGTAGGCGCAGGAGGAGCTATCACAGGCTTCGATTTAACAACAGACTTATTACCATCTTTATCTTCCAATGGTTTTGAAGTTTTATTTAATTCAGCATCTTTCTTATTTACTTGAGCGATTTTTTTTGGTGGTATAACAACTGGCTTATCAGTCTTTTTATTTGGAGCCTTTTTCGAATTAGAAGGTTTAGATTTATTATTCTGCCCTCTGTTTCGATTATATTGATTTTTATCACTTCTATTATTTTTATTAACTCTTGGTTGAGTTTTTTTATAGTTTCTATTTCTTTTCTTTCTAGTATTTTTTTTCTTTTTAGATTTGAAGATTGAAAGAGTAAGAATAGATTTTATAAATTGAAAAAATCCTGTTTTATTTTTTCTCTTTGGCATCCTTGGTGGCACAGATATTTTAACCAATGGCTTCAAAGATTTCTTATTAGAGTTAGCATCACGCCAGTCCATTGATGGTTCCGGACTATTAGGCGTCATATCGTATGAAAATGGTTTTTTTCCAGCAACAGCTTTTACTCTTGCAACTTTATAATAAGGCCTGGATTTATAAGGATCAGCAATGATAAGAATATTAACTTGATAGCTATTTTCTATAGCAATAATGTCTCTTCGTTTCTCATTTAATAAATAGCTTGAAACATCAGCTGGAACATAAACATGGATTTCACCTGTATTTTCCTTTGCGGCATCTTCGCTAATAATTCTTAATATAGATTGGCCTAAAGAACGAGCACCACGCACTTGGACATGCTGGATATCATATGTCTCTTCTAATGAAGGTCTTAATCTTTGCCTAGACAGTTCTAATAATCCAAATCTAGATATTCCTGCAATCTGGATTCTCGCTCTATCAGACTGAACGGCAGATCTAAAAGTATTTTCAACTTTTTGTTGATGTTTCTCATCTTGCATGTCAATGAAATCAATTACTATAAGGCCACCTAAATCTCTTAATCTCAGCTGTCGAGCAACTTCTTTAGCTGCTTCCATGTTTGTTGCAAAGGCTGTTGATTCAATGTCTTTGCCTTTAGTAGAGCGTGCTGAGTTAACATCAATAGACACCATAGCCTCTGTAGGATCTATAACTATTGATCCGCCTGAAGGTAATGAGATTTCTCTCTGAAAAGCTAATTCAATTTGGCTTTCAATCTGATATCTATTGAATAAAGGAATATCTTCATTGTAGTAAATAACTTTATCAGCATGATCTGGAATCACTGATTTTGCAAAATCTAAGGCTTCAGCATGAACAGCTTCATCATCGATAAGAATTTCTTCTATGTCATCTCTAAAATAATCTCTAAATACTCTTAAGATTAATTTATCATCTTTATAAATAAGGCTTGGGCTTGGTGCATCGGTAACAGTAGATTTTATTTGCTCCCAAAGATTCATGAGATAATCTAAATCCCACTTCAATTCATCTGTTGATCTGCCTAATCCCGCTGTTCTTACAATTACGCTCATACCCTCAGGTATTTGTAATGCATCTAATGCAGTTTTAATCTCATCCCTTTCATCGCCTGATATTCTTCTAGATACACCACCAGATTTTTCAGAATTTGGAATTAAGACTATAAATCTTCCGGCAAGTGATATTTGATTTGATAGGGCAGCACCCTTAGTTCCACGTTCTTCTTTTAGAACCTGAATAAGGATTTTATCTCCTTCTTTGAGTGTGCATTTTTTTTTGCCGTCTGCATCCTTTGTAAAATGCTCATTTGTTAATTCTTTTAATGGTAAAAAACCATGCTTTTCACTTCCAAAATTTATAAATGCTGCATCCAAGCTTGTTTCAACTCTTGAAACAGTAGCCTTAAATATACTTCCTTTGAGAAGTGATTGCGCATTAAATTCATTATCTAAGTCAAATAGCTTGGCCCCATCAACTAACGCAACACGAAGCTCATCAGAATATGAGCAATTAATTAAAATTCTTTTCATTTTTTTCTCCGATACAGAGAAAGTGAATAGCACTAGTGCTTGTTGAGTTATCAGAGTCTTATCCCTTGGAGCTCTTTTAACTTACCCCATTATTCTAAGTGGAGTTTTTAAAACTTGTTTTATTCTTTAAGCACCCTTGTGCTTTATTAACTTTCTCTTATGATGCTGCAATACAGCATTCTTAAATTTGTACTTAAGGCTTTTTGCCATAAGCTTTTTAACTTGTAGCTTTATATCTATAAACTATCAATTTCGAGTATTCTACCTTAATGAGTGGTAAAAACCTAAAAATAGACAAAGATCACGCTGGAAGACGAATAGATAACTATTTATTTAATATCTACAAATCTCTTCCTAAATCAAAAATTTATAGCATGATTCGAAAAGGCGAGGTAAGAGTTAACTCTGGTCGAATAAAGCCAACACATAAATTATCATTGCACGATGAGATAAGAATTCCGCCATATTTAATTGATTTCAAAAATGAGAAATCAGATCTAAAGATACCGACTTCGAGAATTCAAGCATTTGAATCTTCCATTATTCATCAAAATGATGATTTCATTCTGGTAAATAAAGATCCTGAATTAAGCGTTCACTCTGGAACCAAAAACCTATTTGGCCTTATAGATATTGCGAGAGTTAAATTTCCATCACTGGAAATTGATCTTTGCCATCGTATAGATAAATCAACTTCTGGATGCGTCTTACTATCGAAAAATAAATTTTTTTTAAGACACTTTCACAAACAACTAAAAGCAAATAGAGTTTTAAAAAAGTATGAAGCTATTTTAGTAGGAGTTCTTAAAAAAGATATAAAGATAGAATCAAATATCGATATCTCAACAAAAGAGCATCATCACAAGGTAAAAGAATCAAAAGATGGAAAAAAGGCAGTTTCGATATTTAAAATTATTAAAAAATATAACTTATTTACACATGCTGAGATTCAAATAACTACTGGCAGGATGCATCAAATAAGAGTTCAAAGCTCCAATCTTAATCATCCAATAGTTAACGATACAAAATATGGATTATTTAGTTTAAATAAATATATAGCTAGCGAAACATCAGTAAGTCGTCTCGCACTGCATGCTTCATCAATCTCTTTTGAGGATATGAATGGCTTTGATGTAAGTTATGAGGCTCCTATAAATAACGAATTTGATATACTACTGTCACAGCTGGATTATTTAACTATTAAATCTTAATTTAATCTGATAGTATGCATTTTTTTTAAAATATTATGGCAGTACAAAAAAGTAAAAAAACTAGATCAAAGCGAGGAATGATAAGATCTCACGATCATCTATCTGATCTTACGCTTTCGACTGATACCGTTTCTGGAGAGAGGCATCTTCGTCATCAAATGACAGCAGACGGTTTTTATAAAGGTCGATTAATTAAAGATCTTAGAAAACCAATTAAAGAAGTAGAGGACAACGAACCTCAAGACTAACCATGTCTTCTTCTGCTTTTTTAGCCTTCCCCGGTCAGGGCTCCCAACATCTATCTATGCTTTCTAAGGGTGGTATCTTGGATATAGCTCTTTCGAGTAAATATTCGCAAGCTCTTGAATGTTGTAGTGAATTGATATCACATGATGTCTTAAAGTTAATTGAAGAGGGCCCAGAAGATTTAATCAATCAAACCTCCATAACTCAACCTCTTTTAGTCCTTTGCTCATATCTTCATTACAACAAATTAGTTAATTCTATTGATATTTCTCCAACATATATGGCTGGCCATTCATTGGGTGAATATTCCGCTTTGGTTGCAGCAAATTCAATATCAATTACTGAAGCTCTTCAATTAGTTAGAAAAAGAGGCGAGTTGATGGAATTAGCCCCAACAGGCTCAATGTCTGCAATTATGGGTTTAGAGCAAGATATTATTTCTGAAATCTGTTTAATCGCTTCACATGGAAATAACTCCCATGTTCAATGTGCAAACCTAAATTCTCCCAATCAAACTGTCATTTCCGGCCATGATGATGCGGTTGAAAGAGCGCAAGACCTATGCATATCTGAGGGCGCTAAACGATCAATCAAACTTAAGGTTAGCATCGCATCGCATAGCAAGCTTATGGTAGAGGCAGCAGATGAATTTAAAAATACCCTCAATACTGTTGAATTTAAGATGCCAGATACCAAAATTATTCATAATGTGTCTGTGGATTCAGTATCTTTGCCTGAAGATATCCCATCACTACTTATCTCTCAGTTGCACTCACCCGTAAGATGGGTTGAAACATGCCATTTTATTTCAACTTTGAATCTACCGATAATTGAATGTGGACCAGGAAAAGTTTTATCAGGATTATTTAAAGCAAATAAACTTGATAACTATTTTTCCTCTTCCGATGAAGATTTTTATGAGAAAATAAATAATTATGGATAAAAAAATAGTTTTTATTACCGGTGTATCAAGAGGTATTGGATTAGAAATAGCTAAATGCTTTTTAAATGATGGTTATTTTGTTATTGGAACGTCAAGATCAAAATTCAATCTTCATGAAGCATTGGGCTCTGATGAGTGCCTACATATTCCATTAGATATTACTGATAGACAGCAAGTTTCTTCATGTTTAGGGGATTTGAAAGCTCAAGATAGAGTTCCAAGTGTTTTAATAAATAATGCTGGCATTACTAAGGATCAACTTTTTCTTAGAATGAAGGATGAAGATTGGGATGATGTTATCGATTCTAATCTCACTAGTGTTTTTAATATGACTAAATTGTTTATTAAATCCATGGTAAAGAATCGATCTGGAAGAATTATCAACATATCTAGTGTTGCTGGTTTAATGGGAAATCCCGGTCAGGTTAATTATTCAGCAAGTAAAGCTGGTCTTGGTGGTTTTACAAGAGCATTAGCCAAAGAGGTGGCCACTAGAAATATAACTGTTAATTGCATTGCTCCTGGATTCATAGAAACCGATATGACCAATCATTTCAAAGATGAAGAATTGAAAAATATTTTAAATCAAATCCCAGCTAATAAAATGGGCAATTCTCAGCATATAGCTGATTTAGCTCTATTTTTAGCTTCATATAAGGGCGATTATATTACCGGTCAAACCATCTCTGTTGACGGTGGTTTATATATGAACTGATGATTTTATTTGTTTTTGCTAGAAATGTTGTAGAATAGATTTCTTTAAATGGAGGATGCCCTGTGAGTATCGAAGAAAGAGTAAGAAAAATTGTTTGTGAGCAACTCGGTGTTGGCGATGATGAGGTGAAAAATGATTCTTCATTTGTTGATGACCTAGGCGCCGATTCACTTGATACAGTAGAACTAGTCATGGCTCTTGAAGAAGAGTTCGAACTTGAAATTGCTGACGAAGAAGCTGAAAAAATTTCAACCGTTCAAGAAGCTGTAAATTACATAAATTCAAACAGTTAAAAATTTCTTAAATGAAGCAACTACACAGAAGAGTTGTAGTTACTGGTTTAGGTATCCTTTCACCAATAGGCAATACAGTTAATGATGCCTGGCATTCATGTGTAGAAGGCAAATCAGGCATTACTAAGGTTGATATAGGGTTAGAGAATAATCCAGTAAAAATTGGCGGTCGCTTAAAAAATTTTAATTCAGAAGATTTCCTAGATTCTAAAGAAGTCAGACGCATTGATCCATTTATTCAATATGGAATTATTGCTGCGAACCAATCTATTGAAAATTCTGGAATTCTTGAATCAAATATTGATCTAACAAAAGTCGGTGTTAATTTCGGAGCTGGAATTGGTGGGATAGATACAATAGAAAAAAATAAAGTTCTGCTAGAGGAAAGGGGTTACAAAAAGGTTTCTCCATTTTTTGTGCCTGGATCAATTGTTAATATGATATCTGGCCTAGTTTCTATTAAACACGGATTTATGGGACCAAATACTTCTGTTGTAACAGCTTGCTCAACCGGTAATCATTGCATTGGAACAGCCGCAAGATCTATAGCATATGGTGAAGCAGATGTAATGATAGCTGGAGGTGCAGAAATGGCTTCGACGCCTCTTTCAATTGCTGGATTTATATCCGCAAGAGCTCTCTCTATGAATTCAGATCCCGAAGCGGCTAGCAGACCATGGGATAAAGATAGGGATGGATTCGTTCTTTCAGATGGAGCTGGATCCTTGGTTCTTGAAGAATTTGATCATGCTAAAGCTCGAGGAGCAATAATTCATGCAGAAATTATTGGATTTGGTGCCAGTTCAGATGCTCATCATATGACGGCTCCGCCTGATGATGGAAGAGGGGCAGCACTTTCTATGTCTAATGCTATAGATGATGCTGAAATCAATCTATCTGACGTAGATTATATTAATGCTCATGGGACATCTACACCTCTTGGAGATATTGCAGAAACTATCGCTCTTAAAAAAGTATTTGGCGATTCTGTACCACAAATTAGCTCAACAAAATCTATGACCGGTCATACGCTTGGGGCAGCTGGCGCAATAGAATCTATCTTTTGTATTCAAGCTATCAATGAAGGAATTATTCCTCCAACCATTAACTTAGATAATCCTGACTCTCTTTGTGATTTGAATTACACACCACTTGTTTCAACTGAGAAAGAGGTCAATATAGCTATAAATAACTCTTTTGGATTTGGAGGTACTAACTCTACTCTTGTCTTCAAAAAAATCTAAATTATCTATACTATTTTGTTCAGCAACTATTTTTATATTAGTTTTAGTAGGATCGTCTGAATCATTTTCACACACAAGAGTTGACGATAGCATTGAATTTTATACTGTTAAAAAAGGTGCATCTTTTAATTCAATACTAGATGATTTTATTATGAAGCCTTCGCAAAAGCTTCTATTAAAAATTTATTTAAAAAAAAATGATATCAAGATCGCTCAAGCTGGCCATTATTATCTTAAAAATAAATCATGGAAAGATTTTATAATGTCCGTATCAAAGGGCGACGTTGTTATATTTAAGTTAGAAATTCCAGCTGGAAAGAATTTATTTGAAGTTAAAAAAATTCTTCTAGAATCAAATCTAACAGATGATTGTAATGATTTTAATTGTCTAGACGATCGTTTAAATTTTATAGAGGGAACTTTAAAGCCAGATACGTATTTTTATAAACATTCTTCGTCATTAGCTGAAATCCTTAAACAATCGCAAAGTGAATTCTTTGATCAATCACTCAATTTATGGTCAGGCAAAAATATAAGCTCCCCTTTAAAAACATTTTCAGATGCAATAATTCTTGCTTCAATTGTAGAGAAAGAGGCAGGTAATGATGAAGAGAAGCCAATCATCGCTGGAGTCTTTTTGCATAGATTGGCTATTGGCATGAGGTTACAAGCTGACCCAACCATTATCTATGGTTTAATGCCGAATTTTAATGGGAATATTACAAAAGCAAATTTAAGAGACAGGACTAATCCATATAATACTTATCAAATTTCAGGGCTACCGCCAACTCCAATATCTACAATTAGCCAATCATCTTTGGAAGCAGTAATATTGGGGATGCAAAATGATTATTTGTACTTTGTAGCTAGAGGAGATGGAACCCACAAGTTTTCAAAAACTTACAAAGAACACCTTGATGCAGTAAAAAAATATCAGCTGAATTGAACCATGAAATTAATAACATTTGAGGGAATAGAGGGAGTAGGGAAGTCCACTCAAATAAATCTAATCTCAGAATGGCTTAAAGAAAAAGGTCTATCAACCAAGCTCCTCAGGGAACCTGGATCAACTGATTTTGGCGAAAAAATAAGAGAATTACTTTTATCAAAGGAATCTAGTATATCGGCACACTCAGAATTATTATTAATGTTTGCAGCAAGGTCTGAAATGATTGCTGAGCATTTAATTGACTCTAGAGATGATTTTATTTTATGCGATAGATATTACCATGCATCTATTGCTTATCAAGGACATGGAAGAATGCTTTCGCTTGATTTAATTGATAATCTAATCAAAGGCATTAATTGCCCGATTCCTGACTTAACAATAGTTTATGATTTAGACGTGAAAGTTGGTTTTGAAAGAAAAACTAATGATGATATTGATAGAATTGAATCTTCCGGAATTGATTTTTTTGAAAATGTAAGAAAAGGCTATCAGCAGCTGGCTAATGATAGGGAAGAAGTTAAGATTCTTGATGCATCCCAGCCTATTGAAATACTGAGCCAGCAAACCAAAGATTTGATAGAGCGATTGTTTTAAATGAGTATTCAGCGATTTCCATGGTTAAAAGCTGCCATAGATGCTCATAGTAATATTGCTTTTCCATCGTCAGTGATTATTGAGGGAGAATCTGGTTTAGCCAAGAAACAACTTGCAAGATATTTTGCTCAAAAATTACTATGTTCAGATCATTCTGCACCCTGCAAAGAATGTAATTCGTGCAATTATTTTTTAGCTGAATCACACCCAGATTATTGTTTTCTTGACCATGACTCATGTTCTAGCGTTTTACACACTTATTCTAAGGCCAAGAAAGAAGCATTAAATTCAAAAAAAATTGAGGGAGCAAGAGCTCTCCATGAATTTATCGGTATGACCAATTCAGTATCTCATCAAAGGGTCGCTATTATATTTGACGCTCATTTAATGAATATTAATGCACAAAACGCACTTCTTAAAACCTTAGAGGAATTGCCTGAAAATAAACATGTAATTCTTATTTCAAATCAACGTAAATATTTTTTACCAACCATTTATAGTCGCTCAAGCTTAATTTCAATAAAAAACCCTGATTCAGCGGCCATTAATCAATGGATTGTAGATCAGGGATATATTGATTTTTCTATATTAAATTTTGCTCCCGATTCCACCCCCTTAGAAATTGAAAAACTTATTAAGAATGATATGGCGGGGCAATACATAGAGATTTCTCAAAACCTTAATTCTTATTGTCTTGGTAAAAAAACTACACCTGATCTTTTAAAATTTTATAAGGAAATTAATATTTCATTTGAAGATAAAATTGATTCTATTATTCTTTTTCTAAAAACATGTTTAGGTATAAATCAAGATTTTTATAAAGCTCACCCATCTTTCACATCCATAGACAATAAAGAATTGGATACAAGACAAGCATCAGATTTAATTGAAGAACTGATTAACTATAAATATCAGCTTAATAAAGTTCCTTCATTAAATGAGCAAATCGGACTAAATAATTTTTTTTATAAAATTAAAAATCTTTTTAATTAAGCTGTCGCACCACCATCAACGATAATTGTTTGACCGTTTATGTATTTTCCTGCATCTGACGCAAGCATTATTGCAGCACCAGCAACTTCATCTGGCTCACCAATTCTTTTCATGGGATGAGTGCTTGTATACCGCTCAAGAATATCAGGGTTTTCCCATAAACCTTTAGCGAAATCAGTTCGAATAAGTCCTGGGGCAATGCTATTGGCTCTTATGTTGTGATGTCCATATCCTACAGCAATATTTTTTACCATTTGAATGTCAGCTGCCTTGCTTAGATTATATGTGCCTATAAGGTTATTGCCTCTCGTGCCACCAACACTTGAAATAATAATTATGACGCCATCTTTACGTTCAATCATTTGGGGTGTGACTAAATTGGTTAATATGTGATTTGCTTTAATGTTGTTATTCATAACCTTATCAAAAGCTTCAGATGGAATATCAGCCATCGATCCCATGAATGGATTTGTTGCAGCATTACAAATTAGTACATCAATCTTACCTAATAATTTATTGGTTTCATCTACAAGATTTACAAGGTCTGATTCATGAGCAATATTTCCTGCAATAGGAAAAGCTAGCTCGGAACCAACTTGATCATTTATCTCCTTTGCCGTTTCTATGCACACATCAATTTTTCTACTTGAAATGATAACTTTCGCCCCATGAGATGCTGCATGAAATGCAATTGATTTACCAATACCTTTGGAAGAACCAGTTATCAAAAATGATTTATTTTTTAAATTAAATAATGACATTTAGCTTATAATCCTATGATGTTAAAAAATGTAGAAATATATTCTAAATCAAATTGTGTCTTTTGTGATAAAGCAAAACATTACTTTGTACAAAATGATATTCCCTATGTTGAACACAATGCAGAGTCTCCAGAAGTATTTGATGTTCTTATGAACAGAAACCCTAATGCAAGAACAATGCCTCAAATCTTTATCAATGATCAATTGATTGGTGGATATACTGATTTAATGGAATGGGTTAATAATTAAGGATTAGTTATGGTTGCCTTTAATGATTTTTTATTACTTTTAGATGGCTATCTTAGTGGTTCATGGTGGTTCCCTGCATTTCTTATAGGCATAGGAATATTTTTTACTGCTTATTTAGGATTTCCGCAGTTTAAATTTTTTGCTCATGGCTTGAGAATCGTTACAGGTAAATATGCAAAAGATGAGGTTGAAGGAGAGACGACTCCCTTTGAGGCTTTAACAACAGCTATGTCAGGCGCTGTAGGCACTGGAAATATTGGAGGTGTTGCTTTAGCAATATGGATTGGTGGTCCTGCTGCAATTTTTTGGATGTGGATAACTGCAATTTTTGGTATGACTACTAAATTTGTTGAAGTAACAATGGCTCATAAATACAGAACAACATTATCTGATGGTTCAATTTCTGGTGGACCCATGTATTACATTGAAAAAAGTTTTAATAAACGCTGGGCCGGAGTTCTATTTGCTGCTTTGATGATGATATGTGCCATTGGTTCAGGGAACATGCCTCAAATAAATAATATTGCAAGCGTACTTGATTCAACCTTTAGTGTTCCAAAACTTGCTACTGGTTTAATTCTAGGTTCAATGTTGTGGTTAATCATCTCAGGTGGCATCAAAAGAATTGCTAAAATTGCCAGTAAGTTAGTTCCAATTATGGCTGTAATCTATTTCGGTGGAGCCTTAGTTGTTGTAATTGAGAATTATCAAAATATCATTCCTTCATTTCATTCAATATTTTCACAAGTTTTTTCTGGTTCTGCTGCTGCAGGTGGTTTTTTGGGTGCTAGTTTTGCAATGAGTTTAAAGCTTGGTGTTGCTAGAGGTCTCTATTCAAATGAAGCTGGACAAGGCTCATCACCAATTGCACATGCATCAGCAAAAACTGAACATTCTGTAGAACAGGGCATGGTTTCAATTTTAGAGCCTTTTATCGACACGATTGTTGTTTGTAGTGTTACCGCAATTGTTATTTTATCTAGCGGAGCCTGGATTCAGAAATACGAAAATACTTTTGAGAGATCTTCTATGGCAATTTTTGCAGGTGAATACAG